>ERZ808041.253-NODE-253-length-51218-cov-13.920436_pt1 | contig 51218 bp, 44 predicted proteins | sample MGYA00380192_ERZ808041 | MGnify/ENA primary metagenome ERZ808041 (study PRJEB31490, sample SAMN06133412) | mouse gut metagenome | isolation source: Z1_1 | host: mice | place: China: Chengdu | collected 2015-05 ...
ATTATCATGACCCATTAAAGACCTTGATTATAGAGTATCGTGGTTCAGCAAAATATTAAAAAGTTGTAAAGTGGTGTATACAAAATAAAAACGCAGTTTTCTGCGTTTTTATTTTATGCATTCATCATTGGTTGATGTACTAATGATTTGCTGTCATAGCAGTCAGAGGAGTCCATAGGGGACTCCTCATAAAGTTGCATTCGTTCTGCCTGCTGCAATAAAAAACGATACCGTTTCAGCACAGAGTTTACTTCATAGATATAACAGTCTATCAGGTCCGGATCTGTTACATTATCAAAACCAGAATATGCGGTTTCCAGTGCGCACTGCGTTTTGCGAATATCGTCAAGGAGTATATCGCGCGGTGTCCGTGGCGGCGTCTCCGCATTGCCGACAGGATTAAGTATACCTTTCAGACTGAAATATGTTTTCATAAGGATGTCCTTTCTCATTACTTTATATGAGATAGTATAGTCACAAAAAGGAAAAATTATGCATAAATAGATATAGGATTTTAAAGTTAATTATTTCGTAAAATTTCGCAATGTAAAAATTTCAACGAAAAATAGGAATAAAATACACAATAATATAAAGATATTGTTTGCCAGATATAGTAAAATTATACAATAAAAAAATAGTTGTGCTAATTTTTACATTTCGAGTGGACAATATTTTTAAATTCGATATAATCATAACTGTTCCGTTTCTGGATCGCAGAACTTTGCAGATTTTATCAGATAATGCAAAGTATTCCATAGCAAAAATATATAAATTGAAAGGATGTGAAATATGGGAATCCTCATAGGTGTGTTTTGTGTTGCCATTTTTATGGATTGGCGGTTTTATCGAATACCAAATGTTTGTATTGTTATTGGCATGGCAGTAGGACTGATATTGACAGGTGTAAGTTATCCAATAACAGAACTGATTACTTTGCTGGGAGCGGTGACTGCGGTTTTCCTGTTCTTGTATCCCTTTTATTTATTAGGAGCATTGGGAGCAGGGGATATCAAGCTTTTTATGATGACGGCATGTTATGTTAGAGGAGAACAGTTGATGTGTTATCTGTTAGTATCAATGATTCTGGCAGCGCTAATGTCTATTTTTAAGATGATTTTGTATACGGAGAGCAGAGCACGCCTTTTTTATCTTGGACAATATGTTAAAAAGGTTATCCTAACAGGAGTGATTGATACCTATCAGGTAGACAAAACACAGAGAAAAAGTGTGATACGTCTGTCTATTCCAGCATTTATAAGTCTATTGCTTATGTGTGCCGGTATCTATTGAGAGGAGGTGTATAAATGGGTGCAAAAAGGTTTGCTATCTGTGATAGAGACCAAGAATATTTAAAAATGTTACAAGCATATTTATTAAAGAGAAACCCAACAGATTTTACAGTTCTAATTTTTGACACAATAAATAAAGCATTGGAAGCAAGTAAAGAGGAGCCATTTGAAATTTTACTTATCGGTGAAGAGATATATGATACAAATGTCACAAAAATTGATGCGGCGAAGGTATATATTTTGCAGGAGGATGGAACAAAGGAAATTACTGGATATTGTACAGTGGCAAAATATCAATCTATGGAGCGTATGATTGCGCAAGTACTTGCAGAATTTGCGCTGGATGACAACTGTACTACAACCAACAGATGTAGTAAAAATAAAACTTCACTGATTAGCTTTTATGCGCCAGACAGACAGAAAGGACAGAGTGTTGCAGCGCTTTGCACAGCAGAGTTATTGGCTGATGAAGGGCATCGAGTATTGTATATCAACCTTCTTCCATTTAGTGGATTTGAAGAACTTATGCAGACAAGCTATGAATCAGATATCACTGATTTTATGTATTTTGTGCTCAATCATTCTGACAAGTTGTCCTATAAACTTGATAGTCTGAAACGCTGTATTCATAGCGTGGATTATCTTCCGCCGGCTCTGGATTATGCAGACTTACATGCGATAGGACGCGAAGAATGGGAACAATTTCTAAATTTGCTTTTATACAATAGTGATTATGACTGGATTATACTAGATTTATCAGAAGTTTGTCAGGGATTTTATGATATGCTTGAGAAAAGTGAAACGATCTATCTTTTGACGGACAATACAACAATTTATGCGCAAGCAATGCTGACGCATTTTAAGAAGCTTTTGCAGGCAAAAGAACACACTAAAATTTTGCAACAGATTACAGAATTTACACTGCCTGCACATTGGGAAGAACAGTGTAGAAGCCTAGAAAACCTTACATCATCTTCGGTCGGAATCCGAATGAAGGGAGTTTTAGACAAACGTGAGTGAACTAGATAGATACGAGGCATGTCGAGAACAAATTAGCAGTACAGTCCGACAGAAAATTGACCTGTCAAGGGAAGTAGAGGACTCTGAAATTCAGGATATGATTGACACGCTTGTTGTGCAGATGGGCAGAAAATATGCGTTGTCATTAGCACAGCGGCAAGAGCTTGGAAAAAGTGTGTTCTATGAAATTAGAAAACTGGATGTGATTCAGGAATTGGTGGACAGTGATGATGTCACAGAGATTATGGTAAATGGAACAGACAATATTTTTGTGGAAAAAGCAGGGCGCATCTATGAGTGGGACAAGCATTTTGAGACGCAAGAAAAGTTGGAAAATGTTATTCAACAGATTGTAGCAAAATGCAATAGGGTTGTCAATGAAGCACTGCCAATTGCGGATGCAAGACTGGAAAATGGTTCGCGAGTCAATATTGTACTCGCACCAGTAGCATTAAATGGACCAATTATTACAATCCGACGCTTTCCCGAACATCCGATTTCCATGAAGGATCTAATTCATTTTGGTTCTCTTAGCGAAGAGGCTGCTGCAGAACTTGAGAAGTTGGTAATTGCAGGATATAACATTTTTATTAGTGGTGGAACAGGTTCAGGAAAAACAACATTTCTCAATGCGCTGTCACATTACATTCCTAGGACAGAACGCGTGATTACAATAGAGGATTCAGCAGAACTGCAACTTCAGGATATACCAAATCTAGTGCGGCTTGAGACAAGGAATGCCAATATGGATGGAGCGAGGGAAATTACAATTCGAGACTTGCTAAAATCAAGCCTTCGGATGCGCCCAGATCGCTTAATAATTGGTGAAGTGCGTGGAAGTGAAGCAATTGATATGTTGCAGGCACTCAACACAGGACATGACGGGTCTCTTAGCACGGGACATGCCAACTCTTCTAAAGATATGTTGACAAGATTAGAAACAATGGTATTGATGGGAATGGAGCTTCCGCTTGCTGCAGTTCGCAGACAGATTGCCTCGGGAGTAGATATTATTGTACACCTTAGCAGACTGCGCGATAAATCGCGACGGGTTCTTGAAATTGTAGAAGTAATAGACTTTGAAAATGACGAGATTGTTACAGCCCCGATCTATCAATTTCAGGAGTCTGGAGAAGAAAAAGGTCGAGTGACAGGGGACCTTGTAAAGGTAGGAAAGATTACACACACATTAAAACTTCAGGCTTCTGGTCTGATACAAGATTAAAAATGGAGGAGGCAGAGAATGACAAAAAGAAATCCTGTAGGAAAAGAGCAACTTCTTCCAGAAATAGATTATGCGAAGTATGTATTTTCTAAAAAAGAGGTTGCATTACATATTTTGTCATGTGCATTGTTTACTGCGATGGTAAGCTGGCTTTTTTATGACAGTGTGATTGCATGGATATTTTTAATGCCTTTGTCGCTATTTTCCTTTCGAGAGCAGGAAAGGATACAATGTCAACGGAGAAAAAGAAGGCTGGAAATAGAGTTTCGCGAAGTAATTTTAAGTGTTTCTTCAAATTTACAGGCGGGGTACAGCGTGGAAAATGCATTTCAAGAATCATACAGAGATATTGTGTTATTGTGTGGAAAGGATTCAGCGATGGCTGTCGAGTTACAGTTGCTCTTTCGGAAACTAAACAATAATGAGCAGTTGGAATATGCGCTTTCCAATCTTGCCAAGAGAAGTAATGTGCAGGATATTCGAGACTTTGCAGATATCTTTCAGATTGCAAAGCGGGGCGGTGGGGATATGCGTGGTATTATCACTAATACGGCAGAGATTATTGCAGACAAACAGGAGATTCGACGTGAGATAGAAACTGTTGTGACAGAGAAAAAACTAGAACAACAGATAATGCGTTATATTCCATTTTTTATTATATTTTATATTTCGCTGACTACAAAGGGATATTTTGGATGCTTGTACCATAATATTTCTGGTTGGATTCTTATGACAGGTGCATTGATAGTCTATGTTGTGGCATGTAGGATTTCCGATAAAATCTTAAATATAGAAGTATAAGTTCTTGTTTCTTAATTCTTGAAGTGAAAAGTTATATAAGATAATGCGTTGTGGAAAAGTTGCTATCGCAAGGATTTTGACATGCACAGTCGGACAAATAAAAAAATCAAGCTATGCCACATTTTTCTATAGATGCTTGGTGTTGTAGACATTTGATAGGGCGGAGAAAGGAGGTGATTGTAATGGGAGGGAAATTTGCAAATTGGCTGTATCAAAAATTAGAATTTATGCAGAAAAAACCAACCGGAATTTTGTATAATAGTACAGTTCGAGAGGATTTACAGACATTGGAGCCTGCGGGCAATATCTCTAGACGACAGAAGGAATATGTCATACAAAAATTATCACTGTGCAGCATGATTGTGGTTTGCGGTGTGGTTATGTCAGCCATAATGTGGATAAGTGATAAAATGGAGACAAGGATTGTGGATAATCAGATTGTGCGCAGTGAATATGGTGATGGAGAGAGGTCTGTATTATTGATTGCAGAGGATATGGAACACCGTTATGAGATTCCATTAACAGTATCAGAGCGATGTTATTCGCAAGAAGAACTGACACAGATGTCAGTTGAGGCGGCAGCAGTGCTTGAAACTAGCATTTTAGGAGACAATCAAAGTTTTGACCGAATTGAATATGATATGAAATTAATTTCTAAAGTGGTAGGGTATCCGTTTACAGTGGAATGGTACACCGATGAAAGGTATCTTGATGATACAGGACATCTGATGCAGGATAGACTAGTAGCACCTGTATTGACAGAGCTGACAGCGGTTTTGTCATGTGATAGTTTTGAGTCTGAGCATAATATAACAGTCAAAATATACAGTAAGGCTGTTCAACCTAATATAGAAGCGCGTCTGATAAATCAGCTCTCTGCTATGGAGGCGGAAAGCCGAGAACAATACAATATAATACTGCCATCAGAAATTGAGGACAGAACAATACAATGGAGTTACAAAAGAAGCTGGAATGGATTGCTGCTTTTGGGGGCAACGCCAGTCTTAACAATATTAATATATTATGGCAAGGATAAAGATTTACACAGACAAGTAGTGGACCGAGAAGAGCAGATGCGCATGGATTATCCCGAGATTGTCAGTTCCCTTGCACTGTTAATCGGTGCTGGGATGACAGTGCCAAATGCATGGAATAAGATTGCAAAAGATTACAGGAAGCGAAGGGATGGGGGGAACAGAAAGCGATTTGCTTATGAGGAGATGCTTTTGACCATCTATGAGATGGAGAATGGTGTTGTGCAGGTAAAGGCTTATGAGCGTTTTGGTCGGCGCTGTCGTATTCCAAGCTACAATAAGCTCTCTACAATGTTGTCGCAAAATATTAGAAAAGGGGCTGCGAATTTGCCTCAGTTATTAAAAGAGGAAGCTGCAGAAGCTTTTGAGGAACGAAAACATGCAGCGAGGAAAACAGGAGAAAAAGCTGGAACAAAGTTGTTGGTCCCAATGATGCTGCTCTTGGGTATTACAATGGTGATTATTATGGTTCCAGCACTGACATCGTACCTATAAGGTGCGGAAATACGAAAGGAGAAGATTATGAAAAATTTTACAAGCTTTTTAAAGGAAGAGGATGGAATGGGTACCGTGGAAGTTGTTTTGATCATCGTCGTTTTAATTATGTTGGTCGCACTTTTTAAAGAAAAAATCAAGGCGCTGGCAGAAAAACTGCTCAAAAAGGTTTCCGATAATGCAAACAAGATATAATGCATATTTGACAGTATATCTATCGCTTATATTTGGAATTGTTTTGTCGCTGCTCTTCGTATTAATCGAAGGCGCGGCGACAGGTGCCGTGAGAATGCAGGCGGAATTGGTGGCGGATTTGGGAATTGATTCTGTATTTGCAGAGTACAATAGAGAATTATTAAATCAATATAAATTGTTTTTTATTGATTCTTCCTATGGAGGTAAAAATGGAGGAACTGGCATGGTAGAGGCGCATTTGTCAGATTATATGAGCCGTAATATGAATCCAGAGAAGGATTTGTTTCTTCCAGGAGAACATACTCTTTTAAAACTGCGCAATCCCTATTTGGAAATTGATGAGGTATCTTATGCCAGCGATGAACACTGTATGGTTTGGAAGGCGCAAGCTGTTCATTATATGAAGGCAATTTATGGCGGGGATTTATTGTCTAAGGTGCAGGAACATATGGATATTGTAAAAAGCAATAATCTTACCCAAAAAGATGTTTACAGCGAAACTGCTGCCAAAATACAAGAGTTTGAGGAAGCCTTACAACAGAAAGAGATTCAAGAGTTTGACGCGGAGAGTGAAGAAGGATATTCTTATCAGAAAGTTTCTGGTTTGTTTGATACATTTGCGGGAGAGGGACTGTTGAAACTGGTACTTCCGAAGGGACACACGGTTTCTGGCGCAGTTATGGATGCAGGACCGTATTTTTCCGCGCGCAAGAAGAATGGGAAGATTAATCAAGGAACAGGGTTACAAAAAAGCGCAGACAAGCCAGATAAACTGACAGATGAACTGATTTTTGGAGAGTATTTGATAAAACTGTATGGCTGCTACACTCAGCCGAAAAAGGAAGGGCTGCTCCAATATCAAAATGAGTATATTTTGTATGGTTTTAACAGTGATGCCGCCAATCTTAGACGAAGTGTGGAAGTATTGTTTGCACTTAGGGCAGCGGCAAACTTAAGCAGTCTTTATGCAGATTCCGCTAGGAAATCAGAGGTTGACTTCGTGGCACTGATTCTCTGTTCTCTGTTGCTTTCACCAGAGTTTTCGGATGTGCTGTCTGCGATTATTTTAGGAATATGGGCATTGGCGGAGGCAGTGGCTGACATGCGTCAATTGTTGAATGGCGGACGAGTTTCATTGATTAAGGAGCACAAGGAATGGAGTACAAGTCTTACAGGAATCTTAACAGGGAATTTGCATGGAAATTCCACATACAATCAAGGATTATCTTATCAGGATTATTTAAGAGTGTTTTTGGGATTGATGAATAAAGAGAAAAAGGTAACGCGAAGTCTTGATATTGTGGAGATGGACTTGCGTCAGACAGATGGAAACCAGCATTTTCGGATAGACAGATGCATCGATTATATTAAAGTTCATTTTGGATTTCAGGATGCGAACGGGCACGATTTTGTGTTTTACAGAAGGATGTGTTATGAGTAGTAGATAATTCTTACAGCATCAGGTACAGAAAGATTCCAAGAGTCGATATAACAGAAAAAGAGGAGTGGGCGGATGTTCTTTTGGATGCGGAAAAGAAAACAAATACATGAAAATCAGAAAGGAGGAGTCTTGCTCTCACGATTTAAAAATCTACTTGCTGCATTAAAAAGAATATCCTTCTGCTCCTCTGAATCGAGTAGGGAAGATTCATTTTCCCCTACTCTCGCGCCGCCCGTGCGTCACGTTAGTGACATCTTTGCTTTGCACGGGCCTGTGCATAAAAAGGCTAGCATGACAATTGAGGCGTGTCTTGTCTTACCATTATTTTTATTTGCATTTTTGAATATAATATCAATCATAGAACTATATCGATTGCAAGGAAATATGAGCTTGGCAATGCATGATACAGTAAAGCAGATGGCTGTATATGGATATGAATATCAGGCACTTGGAGGAGATGATATGGGTGCGGTGGAATCCTTTGGAATGACGTATCTCTACGCGGCGGGTAGGGTGAAGGCTAAGCTGGGAGCTGATTATTTGGACAGTTCACCTCTTGCAGGAGGAACTGCTGGGATTTCATGGTTGCGTTCTTCTGTGATGCAGGAAGATGACTGTATTGATCTTGTTGCCGAATATTTAATTAAAGCGCCGGTGGCAGTTGTTGGTTTTGGAAAACAAACTTTTTATAATAGAATGTGTACAAGAGCATGGACTGGTTATGATAATGCGAAAAACAGTGCGAGCAGTACAAGTGAAGAAGAGATTGTGTACATAACACCACAAGGCACTGTGTATCATCGTTCCAGAGGATGCAGTTATTTAAAGTTATCCATAACATCAGTGGACAAAAGTTTTTTAGACACACAGAGAAATCAAAATGGTGGAAAATATTATGCTTGTAGCGAATGCGGGGCCTCTTGCGGTAATACCGTGTATATCACTCAATATGGAGACAAGTATCATGCGACGCTTAGTTGCAACAGGTTAAAGCGGACAATACTAGCAGTTCCAATCTCAGAGACAGGGGGAAGAGGTGCTTGTAGTAAGTGCGGATAAAAAATTAAGAAGGGCGGACAAATCTGTACAAAATATTAAATTTGCTCATTTATAGATGATATTTATGTTACTGTTCACACAGGACTTAGCATTTACTGCTAAGTCCGTGCGAAAACGTAGTGGCTGCAAGCAAAAATCTATTTGCGAAGCAAATTTTGCATGGATTTTTGCCTGTTACTGAAACGGAGTGAACAGTAACATATTTATAGAACAGAAAGGATAGAAATATGCATTTGACAATACAAAATAGTTTGATAATAATAATTGGTGGATTATTATTTATAGCAGGAATCACAGATATTAGGAAACAGATGGTCAGCAGGCGTCTACTCTGGATTTTGTTTATGGTGTGTTTGGTAGCAGTGCCTTTTATGAGAGAAAACAGTATTTTAAGTATTATGGGAGGTTTTGCAGTTGGCTTTTGTGTCATTGGAATTTCTGTGGCGTCAAAAGAACAGGTTGGAAAGGGTGATGGCATTGTCATTACTGCAATTGGTTTAGTACTAGGCGCGCGCAAATGCTTGCTTTTGGTCTGCATTGCATGTTTACTAATGTCTCTTATAGCGATTGTAATTTTGTTGTTTCGCAGAGGTAATAGACATACAAGACTTCCGTTTTTGCCAGCCATATTTGCAGGATATGTATTTTGTGCAGGGCAGGTGCTAATTTGTTGAGCACAATTATAAAAAGCTGTGCTAGAGATAAACAGCAGTTTTTTGAATCAGCGTACTTTACTGTAGAGGCTGCTTTAATTTTGCCAACGGTGATGCTCTTTACAGTAATGATGATTTTCTTAGCATTTTATAGTTATGATAGATGCGTTATGGAACACTGTGCATATGAGGCTGCACTAAGAGGGACAGGCAGTCAAATTTCATCTGCCACAGAAGCAGAGAAGATAGTAAGTACAGCGGCGGAAAGGCTAATCGAGGAAAGGTTGTTTGCGCTAAGGGATTTTTCCTATGAGGTGTCTGTGGATGCCAAGCAAGTGACAGTGACTTATTATAGTGAGATAAATATGCCTTTTATGACATGGCTTGGTGAATATATGCCTAACATTAATATGACATTTAATGTTTCCAGAAGTGCGAAAAGACTCAATCCAACACGAACAATTCGCAGTTTTATGTTGATCAGTCTACAGAATTATCAATGCAAGGGGGATTTGGCATGAGAGAAGAATTGCCAGAAATCAGTTTTGAGAGAAGTATGAACCACAATTATATTGTGTTAAGCAAATGCAACTTTTTTGGAAAATGTGGAGAAAAAGGGACAGATTATCGCACCAAAATGCTTCTGGAAAATCATATTCCTGGACTGCTGCCAGTTACACACAGACAGGTGAATGGAGAGAGTAAATTTTATTATGAAATTAATTCCTTACAATCATTGAACCGTCTCTATGACAAGAGTGAAATTCGGTATGATGATTTGACAAGACTTCTTTCTGGGTGTGTTCATTTATTTGATAGGTTGGAAGAGTATCTTTTGGATGGAGCGCAAATTATTATCAAACCAGAACTAATTTATGTGGATGTAGAGAAAATGGAGCCATATTTTGTTTGTTATCCAGAGTATGAAGGAGATGTTCGCCTATCATTTATGGAATTTATTGATGAAATTTTGACAAAGATTGATCACACTGACGAGCGAGCAGTGATGTTGGGATATCAAATCTATCGCTATACTAGAAATCCCAATTATGTAATGAGTGAGATCGGAAAAATGATGGAACATGTTATTGTGGACATAGCACAGAAGAAAGGACAGGCAACTGGGACGTTCGCGGAGGATTCTGGGCAGGTTGAGAAGGACTTAATCTTTGACAAAAGCAGTAATGTTTCCAGTCATTTTTATGAAGTACAGGAAGAAGAATCAGAAAAGCACACAGAAAAAGAAACGACACAACAGAAAAAGTATATAGCAGATTTAGTGGGTGGAATTTTTTGTGTGTTTATTGTTCTGTGTGCCAGCACAATTTTATTGGGAGCACGTGTGTTTCACTCTATACAATTAAACAGAGACAATGAATTTTATTTATATGGAGCTGCAGGAATGGCCGCGGCGGCTGCAATTTTATTTTTTTCTTGTTTCTTTAAAAAGAGGAAACAAGAGAAAATTACAGTCAGCACAAAAATAGATGTTGACTGTAGTGAGGAAGATATAGAGAACCAATATGCGTATTTTAGTCCAGCGCCGAACATACAGCGGGATGATACAAAGGTAAAATATAGTAGATCGCCCTATCCTAGTTCCTGCGGTGAGACGATGTATCTCGGAGCGGATGTTATGGAGGAGCGAATGTTATGTGGCAGACTCAACGGAAAGGAAGTGCATATTTCGTTGGACAGATTGCCAATGACTGTCGGAAAACTTGCAAGTGTCTCAGATTTGGTTCTGGATGATACAGCAGTTAGCAAAATGCATGCGCGTTTTGAAGAACATGATGGAAAAATATATCTGTGTGATTTAAACTCAACAAATGGTACAGTACATAATGGAGTTATGTTGGAAGTAAATCAATCTGTCGCATTGGAACCAGGAGACAAACTGAGATTTGGAAGAACTTGTTTTACGTATAGTTAAGTGTATTCTTCCACCATGTAAGCGTTTTAGAGCGAATAGTAAAAGTGATTTTTCGCTGTCCACCATAATTTTTGCCAACACCACGCAGTATGACAGTAGCTTTTCCCTTTTTGGTATTGTTTGTATAACTATGCTCATCAATTGTATAATCTTTGCCATATGCCAATTCTGTATTGTTAATAGTAAGTTTAATGTCATTTGGATCGAGTCGGACTTCTCGACCATTTTGATAGGTTTTTATAGCAATTTTTATCTTTGCCTTCGCAATGTCAGCAGTTACAATTCGGTAAGTGGTAGATAGCGATGCATTGCCAGTTCCAGCATAAGCGCCAATACCTTTCACGGTTGCTCGAAGATGTGTGCCTGCATTGATAATATCCTCAGAAGCAACAGATTCGCCTGCTTTTCTAAGGATTTGTAATCCTGTTGTTGTGAAAACCTGAGTGTCATTTACATAGGTATAAGTGATTTTTTTGTCGTAATCTTTGCCAGCGGTAAGCTTTTTGCCATTGACATCTGTTATAGATAAAGTTGTTTTAAAGATGCCAGATTTTTTCTGAAAAGAAATATCTTTTGCTATCATGTGCAGTTTGCTGTTTGTGTCAGACATTGCGCCGTCTGCAATGTTCCATGTGCCTGTGAGTGTTCCCAAAAAGCTACCTTTTCCTTTTATGGTTATTTGTGGAAGTTTATTTGCGGGCGTGTTGTCTGTAGTTACAGTAGTATTTTTGCTGTAGGAAACTGTGTAATCTTTACCAGATACAAGTTCTTTACCATTATGATATAAAATGACTTTTGGTTTTGCACCACCTTTTATATAAGGAGAAACAATCTGAGACAAGCTTGTAATTGGTATTTGTTTTAAGGGGGCATCTTCTGTGCAATAAGCCATAGTAATCGACGCATTTGGCGCATTATTACCATCTGAGAGATCATAGCCTGTAATTTTGTATGTTTTTTTAAGCTTTCCATTGTATGCATTAATCCCTTGAAACTCAATAGAGGCAGTTCCTGTTTTAGAAATATTAGCATAGGAAACAATATAATCGCCTGTAATGCCATTATCTTTACTTTCTTTTAAAAGAACATTATTTACAGTCAGCGTCACATTGTCCTGCCGTACATCGAATTCTATACCAGTGTATGTTTTTGAGACAAGGCCTTCTACTTTTGCTTTGCTAATATTGGTTCCTGTTATTTTGTAGGTAATACTTTTAGAACCTGTATATGCGCTTCCTTCTACTGCAGTAATGGTTGCAGTGGCTGTTCCAATTTCCATATTATTTGTGTATGAAACAGTAAAATCACCTGTTTTTCCGCCATCAGTACTTTGAATTAAAGGTTTGTTTTGATAAGTTACATGGAGTGTATCAGGAATAATACCAATGTTCTGTGTTTTGTCAACCAATTCGTTCTTGTATGTCTGATTAGGTATTTTGGCAATTGACACTTTGCTTAGCAGAGTCTTTTTACTGATAGTTTGGTATATAGTGCGTGTACCTTTGTAATTTTTTGTTCCTTTAATTATAATTGGATAGACGCCTGCATTTTTGTAAGCACCAGTGTCTGCATAGGGATAGGAAAGTATATAATCTGTCTTGTTTGTAAGCTTTTTCTCATTGCGGTAAACAGATGGTAAGGATTTTTGAACTTTTCCATTATAGGCAATAGAAATATTGTCAACAGTAATATCATGGTCCGTCAGTGCTTTGGGAAGGATATTGAATGTGACAGTTTCTGTGCCAGAATAGTTTCCTTTACCTTTTATAGTGATGGTCGGTAGTTTGCTGTTGGAAGTATTTACATTTTTATTGTTTTTGTAGGAGAGCGTATAATCTTGTCCTAAAACTAGCTCAATTAATTCTGTGCTGCCGTCGGCATAAGAAGCACTGTCATATACACGCACTTGCGGCTTAACTGCAGCGCCAGTATAGATTTGGTCTCCAACTGGAATTACATAAAACCCTTTTCCTTGCTGTTCAAAATAGGGATATAATATTATATTATTATCATACACTTTTGTACTTGTATCAAACAAGGTTCCCTGTCCATTTTTTTGTGTATACCAGCCAATAAACAATTGCTCTAATGTACTATCCACGGAGGGGAAATTGTTCACAGATATAGCTTTTCCATATTCCGCAGATATTACTGAGAGTACTTTGAAATCAGGGGTTAAAAAGGTAACAGTACATTCTTCCACATTAATTTCATAGTTTGCTGAAAATCCTGCCATCGATGCAGAAATTGTTGTAGTTCCTTTTGAGAGTGCAGTTACATTGCCATTAATCACACTTGCAATGGATGGATCTTTGCTGGTCCAGACAATATGGGTATCAGAAGTCGTATCCTTTGGCATGTAATCGGCGGTGAGCGTAATGTTTTGGCCAATATATAAGGAGGAGGCAGAAGAATCTGTTTCCGTGTTGAGGTTTGTCAATTTCAGACTGTAAATAGGAGCTTTTACTTGTACTTTACATTTTGCAGTCTTACCATTTTGAGATTTTGCTGTAATGACAGCTTCTCCGGCGGACACAGCAGAAACGATTACGTCTTGTGTGGTTTCACTTGCCTTTACAGATGCGATTTTCGGGTTGGATGAAGTCCAAATAATGGTTTTATCGTCCGTGGTATCTGCCGGTGTAATGCTCACAGAAAGATTGGCGGTAGCGTTGAGAGGCGGTTGATCCACTGGCATATTTGCAATTGTATCTGGTCTGTAAAGTAAAAGTTCTGTCTGACTAAGGGACAGGCTCTGAATTGCCTTTTCTCCAGGCATATTTTCATAGACAGGTATCTTAAATACAAAACTAGAATTGAGACTTCCAGCGCCTGTGTACATTTTTTTTGTGGAGAGGGACTCGCTGGCGGGTGCTTGAATATTCTGCATATATTGATGATTATATAGACCGTGAGGACTATTTACATCCACATTAAATTTTTCAAGATAGATGGTGTCTTGACCTTTTAATATGTAGTTGTTGCCGATTGTGGCAGCTCCACCTTCCAAGGATTTAAAACGAGTGTTCCAGCCTTTTTGTTTGGCGTAAGTCAATCCTTTTTTGATTTTTTCTTCCGTGGAAGAACCATTTACGCCAACATTAAAATAATTGTAGTAGCCTTCATAACCTTTATAAGTACCTGATATCAAAGCGGAAGTTCCAGTTCCTTGTTCTTGATATACACGTGAAGCAAGATGAATTGGACTTAATTTCCGGTTGCGACCAATTTCATAAAAAGCTTGTGCATAAGTTCTGTTCGATGCATCACCAGGAATTTTTCCTTTCATAAAGGTATTGTTTAGAAAAGTTTGAATTGCACTGACATTGTGATAGGTGCCATTAAAGGTCAGTTGTTCAAACTGAAAAATATAGGATTCTGTCAGAAAATTGCACGGATTCAAATGATAGGCTACAGCAGGTTTTGTAGCGTAAAACCACCCACTTTCTGTTGGACATGCGCTGCCAACCCAGCCCTTTGACGCATTGCTTGTGGTATTTTGAATCAGACTTTTTGCACCCATTTGGTTTGAGACAACTGTGTTAAAGTCAAGACCTGTTCGCATAGGAACAAAAATCCATGATGGATGAAGTTCTTTGAGCGCGCGTAAGCTGTCCTGATAGATTGCCGGAAAAGCGCGAATATCTGAGAAATCAGTACGGTCAGGAGTTGTATAAATTCCATGTGCAGTATTAAAATATTCTTTTTCCCATGCAATCCAGTCTTCGTCAGAGTGAGCAAGATAATAGGCTTCGATATATCCATTATGTTCAATACCATCATTCCAGAAACGTGCTTGATACCAGACTTCTCCATCAAGAATTTCAACGTCAGTAATGTAAAGAGTGTGACCGCTGCGAATTGTGGCAATCGTGTTGTCAAAAGAACCAGCTTTGCGTTGTACTGCATAATTTTCTGTGCGATAGAGAAGCGCCATCAATGGTTTTTCCTGTAAGATTTTCTGAAATGCAAGGACCGCGTTTTCAATATGTGTTTCTAAATTAGAATCTATAGAAATTTCGGTGGAGATATCTGATGTGTTCTCCTCTAAGGTAGATTCCTCGTCAGCAGTTTCATCAGCAGATGAGAACTCTGTATCAGAAATATCAATATCAGGAAATTCTGTTGTGTCAGTATCAATATCAGGAACTTCAGTAGTATTAGAAACTTCGTCATCAGAAATTTCGTTATCCGAAGTTTGTATTATGTCCGAAGTCTCGCTATCCGAAGTCTCGCTATCAGAAGTTTCTACTGTCTCAGAAGCCTCGACATCAGGGGGTTCTACTGTGTCAGAAATCTCGACATCAGAAGTTTGGATTGCCTCGGAAGTCTCGCTATCAGAAATTTCGATTGTCTCGAAAATTTCGCTATCAGAAACTTCTGATGACTCAAAAGTTTCAATAGCAGAAGTTTCCGCTATATTAGAAGTTTCATTATCGAGAGTTTCTACTTTTTGTGAAGTTGTGGCAGATATAGAATTTGCTACAGAAGTTATAGAAGGACTTCCAATACAAATTGAAGTACACAATAAAATTGATATCCATTTACTAAGTTTATTATAAAACATATAAAACCTCCAATCAAAAGAATGGTTGTCGATATTAATATCGCATAATATCGGTTTCTAAAATACCAAGATAAAACAGCGTTACAATTCACACGCAATGTCATGATATCAGGGTCAAAAGAGTATTATTAAAAAATGAATTGTATTTCAATGAAAAGCAACCTTTGAAAGTGCCAATTATAACAAATTTTGCACACAAATTAATTGGCGCAAGACTTTCACTACGCTGCTTGACGAGTGAGCAGTAACGGAACAGCTACATTCTAACAAGAGAAAAATTAGTTGTCAATTTGATAGTTTTACCAATAGAATTAATTTGCATGTCTGTAGCATTTATGCCCTATCTGCTCTTGGTACAATTTAGTTTATTAAATATTCAAAAATAACTTTTAATATTGATTGTCTTTTTTTCCAATAGCACTATTCAAAAATCAGTTATATAGTCCGCTATGCGCCTAATTTTCGAGTAACATTCTCAAAGAAAAATCCTACACTCTATTTAAAAGTTATTTCTAAGCAATTCTAAGGAATTGTTCAAAAATAATTTATATATCTTGCCTTGTCTATTTCTCCGATTGCACATATCAAAATACTTTAATGGATGAGTGAACAGTAATGAATTGTTACAACAGAAATTACAGTTTAGCCTAGGACTTTGCCCTACGTTGCAAAGTCTATAAGAAAGCGTAATGGTTGAGATGCCTCAAGTCATTGCAAAACGATTTTGTATGGCTTGAGGCATTATAGTTCGGCAAGATTGAATTGTAACACAAAATTAAAAAAGATTTATTTAATACTTGACATTGAAATCTTACTAATGTAATATTTGTATAAACCTAGAACATTTTTAAACACAACGATGGTAAGAACGCCAAGAACATCTTTGACAAGGTGAAGCGCAGACAGATTTTTTTGCAATTAAATCCTACGAAAGTAAGATTTAATTGCAATCAGTTCAGATAGAGCAGTTTGCAAATTTTTGAAAAAGGGATTGAACCATTGCGTAAAATTGAAAAGTTTGTAAGGTGCTGTTAATAAAAATCAATTCATCAAAAATATAGGTGTAGCGGATTTATAGAAAATCTAAAGGAGATTAATACAGATATGAAGTCATTAAAAAATCGGTTTTTAAAAAGTCATACTAGAATCGACCAAAATATCCGATGGTTTACACTGCAAATACTTTTTGTGCTTCTTTTTTCAATATTACTTCATCGTCTATTTGATCTGCAAATTGTGAATGGACAAAAATACGCGGAGGATTTTGAACTTCAAACAACCAGAACCGTGAGAGACTATAATACAAGGGGTGTCATATATGACTGTAACGGAGAAGTTTTAGCATATAACAAATTGGTCTACACTGTTACAATGGTTGACAAGGATACTTATGCATCGGACAGGGAACGTCATTTAGCTATCAATAGTAAAATCTATCATGTCACAAAAAAGCTGCAAGAAAATAAAGAACAGATTAATAATGAACTAAAAATAGAAATAAATGCAACAGGTGATTATGCATACACAGTCGCAGGAAAAGCCTTGACACGGTTTAAGGCAGATGTGTTTGGAAAAGCAGATCCAAATAGTATGACACCAGAACAACTGAATATAAGTGCAAATAATATGATTCAATATTTGTCAGGAAATAGTAAATTTGCTCTTTATGGGACAGGGAAAAATTTCTATTCTGAGGAGGAATTGCAGCGATATGGATTGCCAAAAGAATATACAAAAGAGGATATTTTAACAATTGTTGGAATTAGATACATGCTGTCTGCAAACGCATATAAAAAGTATATTCCCATTGTGATAGCAAGAAATGTCTCCGAAAAAACAGCAGCCTATATACTGGAAAACAACCATTTTCTGGCGGGAATTGATATTGGATTGGATTGGAATCGGGTCTATACTGGAGGGGAAGCGTTCTCTCATCTTCTTGGTTATACAGGAAAAATTTCGTCGGAAGAACTAGAAAAATACGCTGATTCAGAGCATGACTATACATCAGATTCTATTGTTGGAAAAGCGGGCATTGAACAATCTTTAGAACAGCAATTGCAGGGAATTGACGGAGAGAAACAAATCGTAGTAAACAATGTGGGAAAAGCCGTTGGAGAGGCGCATATAATAAAAGAAACCGTGAGTGGAAAAGATGTATATCTCTCTATTGACAAGAATCTGCAAATCACGATATACCAGATTTTAGAGCAAAATTTAGCGGGCATTATAACAAGTAATTTGGTCAATACAAAAAGAATCGACAAGAGTCGTATTTCAGATACATCATATATTCGTATTCCAATTTATGATGTTTATATAGCGTTAATTGATAATTCTATCATTCAATTGGACAGTCTATATCATGCTGATGCAACAAAGCTGGAACAACATATTGCGGAGATATTAGAAGAAAAAAATAAGGAGGTGTTGGAATCCCTAAGAAAAGAATTATTGGACGGAAATACGGATTACAGCCGCTTATCTGAAGAAATGCAGGAATACATTTCTTATATTGTGAATCAGACAGAATTATTTGATGAAACTTCTATTGATAGCGAAGATGATATCTATAAAAAGTGGTTGACAAAGCATGGAGTTACCGTGAAAGAATTTTTGATGCACGCGATTGGAAAAGGGTGGATTAACGACACGATGCTTGATTCTAAGCGTGGGTATTTTACAACAGATGAAATGTATGATTTGCTGGTAACAGAAATAGAGAAAAAGATTACCGATGACAGCGAATTTAAAAAGTGCTTATTCAAATGGTTGCTCTACGAAGAACGCATTAAAGGAAGCGATATATGCCAACTTTTATATGACCAGCAGATATTGTCTGACGAAGACAGTGATTATGAAAAATTTATATCTGGTGCCATAGATGCTTTTTCCTTTATAAAAAGAAAGATAGAACAACTCGATATAACCCCTGCGCAGTTAGCTTTAGATCCCTGTTCCGCTTCAGCAGTCGTTGTGCAGCAGGAAACAGGAAAGGTATTGGCACTTGTATCCTATCCAGGATACGACAACAATCGTCTGGCAAATCAGATGGATTCTGCATATTATAATAAGCTCCTAAATGATAAGTCGCTACCATTGTATAACAGGGCGACGCAGCAGTTGACCGCGCCTGGCTCCACATTAAAGCCAGTTACAATTATCGCTGGATTACAAGAAGGTGTTATTTCCTCAGAGAGTGCTATTCTTTGTGATGGAGTGTTTGATAAAGTGGTACCGCATCTGAAATGTTGGAAGCACACAGGGCATGGTAATGTTGTTAACGCACCGACAGCACTTCAGTACTCATGTAATGATTATCTGTGTGAAATCGCGTATCGGTTGGGAACAGCAAATGGCGTGGAGTATACAGACCGCATTGCGCTAAAAAGTCTGCAAGAATACGCAAAACTTTTCGGTTTGGATCAAAAATCAGGAATTGAGATTGCGGAATCACAGCCCCATGTGACAGATTCATTTGGTATTCCCTCGGCAATTGGGCAGGGCACACACAATTATGCAACAGTGCAGTTGGCTCGTTATGTGAATACAATCGCCTCAAAAGGAAATGTTTTCCAGCTTTCACTGATAAAAGGAGTATCAGATGAGAATGGCAAAATCATAGAAAATAAATCTGTATTGGAGAGTAAAGTGGTACTGACAGATTCTATATGGGATACAGTTGGTTCTGGAATGGTGCAGTTTGCGCAAAATAATTCTGTTTTGCGGAATATGCCAATTAGCATTGCTGGAAAAACTGGAACCGCACAGGAATCAAAAAGTAGACCTGATCACGCGCTGTTTGTCGGTTATGCCCCTGCGGAAACACCGGAGATAACGATAGCGGTGCGAATTGCAAACGGGTATGGTTCATCTAATGCTACCGCGGTGGGAAGAAGCATTTTTAACTACTATTTTGGTCTGGAAAGCCATGAGAAAATTGTGACAGGAGAGGCATCACAGGCATTAAATACCAGTACAGATTAGAAATATATCATAAAAAATATTAACAATTGTGAAGAAATATCTTACACAGGCTGTACTGGTTATTTCTTTATAGTTTTTAGAAGAAAGAGGTAATTATGAGAAAGAGAAATCATAATTTAAAATTTATATATGGATTATTGATAGGTGGATTTATTTTGACAGGCTGCTCAAATCATCACAATATAGAAATAAAAATGAAAGAATCAGAGAGGGCGGCAGATACAGAAGAACTTACCAAAACCATGACAGTAAATGAGAATGAAACGGAGAGAGAATTAGACCTAGATCCAGAAATCCTTGAGATAGACTGGTCAGAATATTTTGATGGTCTCAATGGAACAGCAGTCATATATGATGCGCCGGCTAGACAGTATACACTATATAATCGTGACCTTGCATTAACCAGAAGTTCACCATGTTCCACATTTAAGATTATTTCGTCCCTTGTCGCTCTGGAAAACAAAATTCTTAAGCCGACGGATTCCACTCGAACATGGAGTGGCGAAGTATTTTGGAATGAGGACTGGAATAAAGATATTGATTTTAGCGAAGCATTTCGTACTTCCTGTATTTGGTATTATAGACAGATTGTAGATGATATTGGAAAAGATATGATGCAGAAAGAACTGAACAAACTTCAATATGGTAATTGTGATATTTCTGATTGGGAGGGGCGACTCAATACAAACAATCAAAATCGAGCGCTAACGGGTTTTTGGATTGAGTCCTCTTTAATGATTTCTCCAAAAGAACAAGTGGAGGTAATGGAACGTATTTTTGGCGATCATTCGGATTATTCAGAAGAATCACAAAAGGAATTAAAACAGGTTATGTTGACATCAAAACAGGAAGAAACTGAAATCTCCATATATGGGAAAACAGGAATGGGAAAAACAGATGGTATTGTTGTTGATGCATGGTTTACAGGATTTGCAGAAAGCCCTGAAGGAAATCTCTATTTTTGCGTGCGTCTTGGAAGAACCGACAATAAAAATGTATCCAGTGTGGTGGCAAAGGAGATAGCAATCCAAATTGTGACAGATTATTATAAGAACTAAAATCGAGAAGAGAAGTTTAGCTGCATACTTCCTTTCCGCGTTCGTGTGCATAAAAAATGAGGAGTTATTTACTCCTCATTTTTAAGGGCCATTCCATAATCCCAAATCAGAAAGAATCGTAAAAGTAAGTTCTGTAGCAGCGGGACCCGAAGCAAGTTGATTGCTCTGAATATTTGTAGCAAAGAAATACGTGTGGTCGTTCTTTTCTATATATCCAATAAACCAGCCAGAAGTATTTTGTCCATTTACTTCTTCTGTACCTGTTTTCCCAGAAAGAGTACCCTCGTCTGTCGTATAGAGAGAGATAGCGTTTTTTACGGCTTTGATATTTTCCGGTGCAAATTCAAATTGATTGTCATATAATTTTTTAAGCAGTTGAACTTGTTCGACAGGCGATATTTTTAGAGAGGAATTAAGCCAATATGAAGCGATATCACCCTCTACAATTTGGTTTCCATAGCCGATTTCTTGAACATATTTCTCTATATCGGATAAGCTGGCATGCTGGTCAAGTGTCTGAAAATACCATGTGACAGAATTTTGCATAGCAGATTCTAAAGTTTGGTCCGCATTCCACAAGTCATACATATAATTTTGCCCATTCCATCGAATGAGGGATTGTTCTGGTGTGATTGTTCCAGATTCCAAACCATATAAAGCGCTGTATATTTTAAAGGTGGACGCCGGCGGTATGCGTGTAACGGCATTATCCTTATCATAAATCTGCCAAGCATTTTCCCTTGAATCATACAATACAAAACTGCCTTCATATCCCTCGAAAATATCACGCAAGTCTAAATATGAGACATTTGTCTCATCAAAATGATAGCGATCTTTTTCTAAAGCTTGTATGGACAGAACTGGAACAGTGCCGGACAGAAAAACCGTTATAATGATAAATGTAAAAGTGCTCTGCAATTTTTTCTGAAAGGAAGCAGGACAATAATTTGCAATATTTTTTACACGTTTTTGCATTTCCTTCATGCTTCCGCTGATTCCGGCTGCAAAAGGAAACAGTGTATATGACATCTTTTCTGCAAAATTGATCAATGTATTTCCATAATCGATATAAGCTTCTTTGCCAATGTGTTTTAATACAGTTGTGTCACAGGCAACTTCCCTGTCATTTTTCATTTCTTTAAGTGCATACCATACAAGCGGATGAAACCAATATAATACGCCTACCACATTCATAAAATAATTTGCCAGTGCATCTTTATATTTATAATGCCCCAGTTCGTGTAGCAACATAAATTTCATATCATTTTCATTGTAATCCGAGATTAGATGAATGGGCAAATATATGCACGGTTTCAACAATCCGGCAATAACAGGAGAACGCAAAAACGCTGTGCTGTAAATAGGAATAGGCTTTTTTAATTGCATTTCAGCTAAACAGTTCTGATACAACTTGTGTACAGCGGGATTCTGCAATGGCAGCGCGGATTTTTTAATGGCATGAAAACGGTATATTGACTGAATCACCTTTATAAGCATTAAGAAAATACCGATACACCATAGAATACACAAAATAAAGCCAATTGTTGAAGGTGCTTTCTTGCTGACAAATATACTGAAATCATTCATCCAATTCGCAGTATCGGGCTGGCTTGGAAGTGCTGTTTGGTTCATAATGGTTTCAACGGTGGATGTAGATCCATTTTTAAGGTTTTCAAACCATGTGAAAATCTGTGGAAAATGGACTTTCTGAACCGGAATAAAGGGAACGATCAGTAGTCCGAGCAGAAAAAACCATAAATTGTACTGTGCGCGGCTGGTCAAATAATTTTTTAACAGATGCTTGGCGAGCAGAAAGATTCCGATAATAATACTAATAAAAATATTGCATATAAAAAATTTGATCATAAATTCTGCCACGTCGATGCCCTCCTATTGATTTTTGGATAAAAGAGAACGAAGTTCATCAACTTCTGTCTTTGACAGTTTTTCATTGTCAAGGTAGGCAGACACCATAGCTGTAATATTACCATTATAAAAACGGTTGAGAAAGGTATTGCTTTCCTGTCCTATATATTCCGCTTGGTCAAAGAGTGGTGTGTAGACAAATACACGGCTTTGTTTCTCGTAGGAAAGAACGCCTTTTGTCACTAGACGTTTTATTAATGTCTGTATTGTTTTCGGGCTCCATGTAGTCGTTTTTACTAAATGATCTGTTATTTCATTTGTGCTTATGGGTGCGTATTTCCATATGATTTTCATGACTTCAAATTCAGCCTCTGAAATTTGGGGCAAACGTTTCATTCGCAGACACCTCCTCAATTATTACTAATGTAGTATATTATAGAGCAGAAAATTTGAGAAGTCAATTGAAGTTTGATTTATTGGCTATTGATAGTAACAGTTTACGTTACTTTTCACACCCGCACCATGCACTTGCTGCATGGTGTCGGAGCCAGCGCCAAAATGCCTGCTTTGTGGCATTTTGTGTGCATCAATTGTTGCAATTCACACCAAATCATCATAAATCAATACAAAATCTGGCGTGGGTGTGAATTGTAACACAGTTTACAATCTTTGAAAAAATAACACAGCACTTCATCTATATAGAAATTAGATGAAGTGCTGGCATAATCATTACAGTTTCAAGTTGTAATCTAGTTCATTGTGTTACATTGTCGAAATTCCATATAATCAACTTCCATGCCAGGCTTAGGAAACTGAAGTGTAATCTGATAGCATCCTGCTTTCAGATTGACACGCAAAAGTTTTTGCAGATTCCATTTGCCTTCTGTGCCATTCGTCTGGAATGTGACAAGCTCCTTACCATTTAAGATAGCTTTACATACAGTCTGTGCCATAAATGTCTGTGGTGACATCAGTTGCACAATGATGTCGTAATTGGCTGTCTCTTGAATCATAAAGTATTTACTGGTTTCTACAGCAGTATTCCATACAATTCGAGAATGGTCGTCCAAGGCATTCTCCGCCTGTGGATTTGTGTCAAGTGGCTGTATCGACAGAATGTTCACAATGCCGTTTTTTTCATTGTTAAGTGCGGGAGTTCTCATTAGAAAACGACAAATATTCATTGCACTTCTTTGTAGCTCTCCAAGCGTAAGTCTTCCAGTTTCGAGTGCCTCAAGGGTATCATCATTGTAAGAATTGATCTCAGCACCATTATTATTCACCACCATATAAATATCATTCTGGGAGCGAATCATGTCAGCGGTACGCTGGTTAGAACCTTCTCCGCCCTCTATGACATCATTGATTTTTGCACCCCAATCTGTCATGACAATGCCTGCAAATCCCCATTCATTTCGCAATAAAGTTGTGTTTAGATCATATGCCGATGCAGTCCAGTAGCCATTCACTGGGTTGTAGGAAGTCATAACGGATTGAGCATTTCCTTCTTTTACAGCAATTTCAAATGCTTTGACATAAATCTCGCGCAGCGCTCTTTGAGAAACGATTGCATTGACAATATGTCGTCCTGATTCCTGTGAGTTGCACGCGAAATGTTTGATTGTAGCATGTACACCCTTGCTTGCAATTCCGCGTACAATTGCCGCTGCAATTTTTCCTGTTAGTAGCGGATCTTCTGAAAAGTATTCAAAATTTCTGCCGTTAAGTGGGTGTCGATGAATATTAATACCAGGTCCTAAAAGTGTATCAATTTGATTGTGTACCAATTCTTCACCGACACAGGCAAATAATTCTTCTGCAAGCGCCTCGTCCCATGTACATGCAATCAGAGTCCCAATTGGAACTTGTGTCGCATATGCTCCATTGTCCATGCGGATTCCTGATGGTCCATCTGCGCAGCAACCTATTGGTATACCGAAGTGAAGCAGGTTGTCAGACACACCGCCAAATGCAGCGGCAGTTCCAGGAGTTACTTTCAGGCTGCACATGCCTTCCCCTCGAACAATTGCTGCCAAATCATCCAAAGAAAGTTGGGCGATAAATGTTTCCATAGTGCATTTTCCGGCAAAGACATCTTTTAATAGTAGCCCCTGATCACCTGTGTATGATATTGGGGTGGGCAGCGCGCAAGCAATTCGTTCTTTTATGCTGATAGTCCGAATCGGAACAGGTTCGTATCCTACTGTTCGCGTACCATCGTCTGTAACGAGCGGATGCATGCGCATAAACGGTTCTACAGGTGCCATTGCCTCCTCACATTGCACAAGTAAAAGTGTATCTTCCAGTTTCCAATCAAAACTTCCGCTTACTGGTGTTTCTACTGTATTTCTCACATTTGTGCCTGCGTGGAAGCGGTATATTCCTGCCTCAAGTACATAGGCATCTTTGTGTCCGCTAACACCGCTGTCATCAAATGAGGCGAGTCTGTACATAGGTATATCCATCTCGATTTTTTCTTCTTCAAGGCAGTTTAAATCCCGTGTCTTAGCAAATCCAATTAGTTCCCGCGCTGGTCTTCCCATTCCGTTTATCGGTTTTTCCACATACAGTTGAACCACTTCGCGCCCTCTGTACACTGTCCCAATATTTTTTACGTTGCAGGTAAAACGAAATATCATCTGGGCACCGCTACCATGTACATTAACTGTACAATTAGAGATTAAAAATTTAGTGTAGGAGAGACCATAGCCAAAAGGATAGAGTACCGTGTCCTGTGCGAAGGTTTCAAAATACCGATAGCCAACATAGATATCTTCCTGATAGATATTTTTGTCCTTTCCGCCATGATTTTTGTCGGAAGGATAGTCTGTGATTTTCTTGGCAATAGTATCTGTAAGTTTTCCTTGAAATACTTCTTTGCCCGCGAGCACATCTGCGATGCCATTTCCGCCTTCCATGCCGCCTTGCCACGCATAGACAATTGCTTTGATATGGTCGCTGTCCTGCATAAATTCCATGTCAATAATATTTGATACATTTAGTATTACAATGACATTCTCAAAATGGCTGCACACGTTATGCAGCATTTCCTTCTCTGTACTGGTTAAAAAATAGCTGCCATTTGCTGTGGCATTATCTTTATCCTCGCCGGCTGTTCTTCCAATAACTACAACTGCCTTGTTGGAAGTTGCAGCAGCATTGGCGGCAAGTTCTTGTGAGACGGGCATCTCAAGTTGGCACCACGGTTCACATGCCCAACCACCTCCGCCATTGTCAAAGGGGTGTTCTGCAAGCCACGATTCATAATAGTTTGCGAGCATAGTATTTACTGTAATATGATTGCTTTTGAGGCCATCCAGTAGATTTGTTGTGTAAAGGACGTTGACTGCACCTCCTGATCCAGTACCACTTCTATAATAATCTTTTTGACATCTTCCAAATACTGCAACATGGTCATCCGCAGTAAGCGGAAGTACTGCATCTTCATTTTTTAAAAGAACTGCGCCCTGTGCGGCTGCTTTTCTGCACAGCGCTGCAATCTGGTCTGTGATAGTCTGATTTTTTTTCACTTCCATAGCGATAACCTTCTTATTTTATTTAATATTCTATAAACTTATAGTACCATCGTAACAGAACATTTCAAAATCTGCCGGCGTTCTTTCGCCAGTGGTATCCTGACAACATAGAGCAATATGTGCTCCAGTAAAACGGTACTTTCCAATTTCGCTGTAAGCATCATCTGACAAATAAGAAATATCATCTGTATAGACTGTAAAATATGTTTCATCATCCAGTGAATAGGAGAGAACACTATGTTCCATATGAACTTCCATCTTTAGGTATACTTTTCCTTCTGACGGTAATACAATGCCGCCTGCCAGCGGATAAGACTGTTCTTTTAGGCGGTTTCTAAGCACATTGAGGATACGCCCTCTGTCTTCGTCCCATGACAGGAAAAGATACAAGTAATTGATGGTATCATAATAATGTACAATTCCTGCAGTTTTCTGGAAGTTGTCTGGGTAAAATTCCAGTACTGTTTTCGCAATAAAGTCAAAGTCCTCTTGTCGGAAGGCTATCAAGCTTTGGTGAAAACGAGAACTGAGGGATTCTCCGCCATAAAGGCGCAGATATCCTGGTCGCTCTGTCAAGGAATAATTCTGATCGGTAAGTGGCACTCGTAATGTTCGCAGTTCAAATGGAAGCACTTTTTCCTGAAAATCAAAATACACGCGGCGCTTACACTCCTGTATAGTATCTGATGCAACTTCAACGAACTCTCTGGGGTGATTGCCTCCTTCTTTAAGTATTGGCCAGCCGTCTTCTGTCCAGATAATTTCTTGCAGACAGGTTTCTCGTCCTAAGACACAGTAGGAACGGGCTGTAATTGGTCTACCGCATAGGTGAGCGATATACCACCGACCATCACCAGTGTCTACAAGGCTGGCATGCCCTGCTTTCTGTAGCGGCAGCTCTGGGTGCCCTGCACTTGTAAGAAGCGGGTGGAAGGGACTTACCACATAAGGCCCTGTGATCTCTTTGGATCTTGCAATTGTCACCGCATGGTCGTATCCAGTTCCCCCCTCTGCCGTCAGCAGATAGTAGTACTCCCCAATATGGTACAGATGAGGACCTTCTGTTACGCCTAGGTTGCTTCCATGAAAGATAATTTGTTTTTTACCAACCAGTTTCTTTTTTTCGCAGGAATACTCTTGTAGTTCAATTCCGCCAAATCCGCTTGTATTTTTCCACGGTCTGAAATCATTTACCATATTTATCAACCATTTTTTTCCATCTGTATCATGAAATAAAGATGCATCAAAACCGCTTGCATTGAGAAATATTGGCTCGCTCCATTCTCCATCTATCCGTGTGCTGGTGACAAGATAATTGGGGGTGTCTTTAAAAAATCCAAAAAGACTTTTTACATTTGAGTAGACCAGATAAAAAATACTGTCGCAGTAGGACAGACAGGGCGCCCAAACGCCCCCAGAATCCGGCACGCCTGTCATATCCAGTTGACTAATTCGATTTAGCGGTCTGCTCACTAGCTTCCAGTTTACAAGATTTTTGGAATGGTAGATTTCTACCCCAGGAAACCATTCAAATGTGGAGACCGCAATATAATAATCATTACCCACTCTGATCAGAGATGGGTCAGGGTGCATCCCTGTCAGAATTGGATTTTTCACCATTGTCATTTTGCTATTACCTTTTTATTAACCTTTCACTGCACCAATCACAATACCTTGTACAAAATATTTCTGGAAAAATGGATAAATAATAAACATGGGAAGTGCACCCATAACTGCTACAGCCATCTTGATACCAGTAGCGGGCAATTGGATGCTTTGCCCCATAGAGCTGGCAGCATTGGTCATCAAGTATTGAACGTCCATCAACATCTTATTTAATAGTACTTGGATACTATACAAACGGTCATCATTTACATAATATAAACCATTTAGCCAGTCATTCCAGTAGTTTAAACCAACCAAAAGAATAATAGTAGCAATGATTGGTTTGGACATAGGCAGTACAATTTGAATCAGCATTTTGAGTTCTCCTGCGCCGTCAATACGAGCTGCTTCCAGAACTGCTTCTGGAATGTTGGTAGTAAAATAGGTCCGCATCATAATTACATAAAAGGCACCCATCATTAAATTTGGTACAATCAGTGCCCACAATGTATTTTTAATGTTGAACACGCCAGTCCACATCATGTAAGTAGGAACAAGGCCACCGTTGAACAGCATTGTAAAAAATACCATAAAAGAGAAGAATCCCTTTCCAGGCAAGTCTTTTCTGGACAGTGGGTAGGCAAATAGAAGTGTCAGAATAACATTGCTTAAAGTACCTGTCACAGTCACGACAAAAGACAAGAAATATCCTCGTAAAATACTGCTGGAATCTACAAGTAGCGCTTTGTAGGCATCAAAGCTAATTTCCGACGGAAAAAAAGAATAGCCATTTTTTAAAAGTGCTGATTCTGCCGTAAAGGAGGAAACCACCAGAAGCAGAAATGGAATCAGACAAAACAGCATTAATAGTATCATAAAACAATGAACTCCAATTTGGAAAACTTTACTTTTCTCGACCATTTCTTTCACCTCCACACGTTAAAATAATGCACTTTCCCGATCAATTTTCCGCACCAGCATATTAGCGGACAACACCAGTATAAAGCCGACTAGAGATTGATATACTGCCGCAGCAGATGCCATACCAATATTATTAAGTTCCATTAAGCCACGGTATACATAGGTATCAATTGTATTTGTGACATCAATCAATGGACCGCTGTTCATTGGTACTTGATAAAAGAGGCCAAAGTCGGAATAAAAGACACGTCCAACCGACATCAGTACCAGCGTAATAATTGTTGTTTTTAGACCAGGCAGTGTGATATGCCAGATTCTTTTCCATCTTCCGGCGCCGTCGATTGCAGCGGATTCATACAGACTGGTATCAAGCCCAACCACGGTAGCATAGTAGATAATACAGTTGTATCCAAGATTTTTCCACACATTTACAATAACAAGAATAATGGGCCAATATGTAGGGTCCGAGTACCAAGAAATAGAATTTTTTCCCATTGGCTGCAGAATACTTCTATTGATAAATCCTGTGTCTGTACTTAGAAAACCATAGACTAGATAGCTGACTACAACGATAGATATTAGGAAAGGTACTAAGATTACTGTCTGGTATACCTTCTTCGCCATGACAGATTTTAGCTCATTGAGCAGGATTGCTACCGCGACGGCAAGTACCGTTCCAATAACGATAAACAGCATATTGTAAACTAAGGTGTTGCGGGTGATTGTCCACGCCTCTTTTGTCTTAAAGAGAAATTCAAAGTTGTCCAGTCCAGTCCAAGGACTGCCAAGAATCCCTTTTGCATAGTTAAATTTCTTAAATGCAATAATAATGCCGCCCATAGGGATATAATTGTTGATGATTAAATACACCAATCCTGGAATCATCATAAAGTAGAGCGGCAGATACCGTTTATATTTTTTCATTTTCTTTGACATACTAGACTCCAATCTCAGGCGCAAGGAATGCGTTCTATACAGCTCCTTAGCCTGCGCGTAAAGGGAATATGGCGGCAGTTCTCCCGCCGCCATAATAAATCCATTGATATTTGGTAGAAACAATTTTGGAATAATTTTTACTGATTCGCTTCTAGCCATGCATCCAACTGCTTCTGTTTTTCTGCGATAATCGTGTTTGCTCCAGCGCTCTCAAGTTCCGAGATAAACTGTGGAATTGTTGTCTCTGGGTCCAGGGAACCTGCCATCAACGCATGGTCATACTTTGCAACTACATTGGCACATGCTGCCACTTCACTTTGAATCTCAGTATTATCCCAAGCGAATCCTTTTGCAGGTGACACAATGGCATTTTTGTTGAAACTCTCTGTCTGTTCCCAAATATCTTCTGGATTGCCATTCCATACATAGGAGATCATCTCATTTGGCCATGCCCATGGAAGGCTTAAATAACCAGTATTTGCTCCATTGATTCCTTCTGGATAATCCACAATCCCTTTTTCTGCATCTATGATTTCATAGTGCTGGCCTTCAATACCATTAATCAGAATATTTGCAAGTTCGGGATTTGTATAAATTTCATTTAATACCTGAACAGCTCTTTCTGGCTGTTTGCTGTTGTGAGGCACATACCACACAATATCGACACGGGTTGTTGTGGTATAAGGGGGAATCAGTTCAATTACTGCGATTTCCTTGCCAGATTCTTTTGCAATTTCCTGCTCAATTCCAGGTTTTGTATTAGAGAATCTTCCGAATGCTTTTCCGGCACCAAGCAGACTGTTTGCATTTTCTGTGCTGGTGGATGCATCTGGCATAATCAATCCTTTCTGCGCCCAATCATAACGAAGTTTTACTTCTTCATAATAAGCATCAGAAGCATAGTAGTTGATAACTTCTGTATTGTCAGAATCCACACTGAGCAGTGAACCGATATCTCCGCCTAGATCGTCTTGCTTTGTCATACTGCTACAATAACCAGTATTAGATACAATCGGATATACGTCAGGATATAATTCCTTTACTTTTGTCAGTAGCGGCTCTAATTCCTCTTGCGTTTTGATTGTGGTGTAGTCAATTCCCGTGGCATCTGCCATTTCTTTATTAAAGGCAAATCCCCATCCAGTTGCCTTTTCTTTATTGGAGGGCACACCATAGATATTTCCGTTAAATGTAACACAGCGCCAGTCATCTAAGCTGATTTGTTCTCTCAGATCTTTGCCGTAACTATCCAGATAATCGTCGAGTGGAAGAATCTGACCACTGCTGATTGCCGTTGTTACATTTCCACAGTATTGGTACATCAAATCTAACTTTTCATTGGAAGCCAGCATAAGATTTACTTGCTGGTCATAGCTTCCAAACCCAACTCTAGTCACTTCGATTTCTGTGTTAAATTTTTCTTTGGTAATGGCACTGGCTGCTGCGGAAACTTTCTGACAGTCCTCCGTGGAAGCATCTCCTGGCGCTAGAATTTTTACCGTATAGGCATCTTGTCCACTGGTATTTTCACCGGAGGTATCCCCCTGTGCGGTTGTGGATGACTGTCCTTTGTTGCCAGTATCTGCCTGCTTGTCGGAGCCGCATCCAGCAAGCATACTGGCAGATATTAGTACACTTAAACTCAGTGCTGCAAATCTTTTTTGTCTCATAATATATACCTTCCTTTCGCCTGTTTTATGTAAAAATTGTATCTGAAAACAGTTGATGCAAGCTATAAATATTTTGACCTAAACTTTATATATTATGACTTTTTACAGCACAAAAGTACTACTATTTTTGGTTATTTTGTCTGTATTCACTGGGAGACATACCATAACTTTTCCGAAAAACTTGTGTAAAATATGAGAAATTTGTATAACCTATATTAGAGGCAATCACACTGACTGGAAGACTGGTACTTTTGAGCATAGCAGTAGCCATTTTGAGTTTTTCCTGAACAATGTAATCTGTCAAAGAGATGTTTTTTTCTTTCTTAAATAAGCGTGATAAATAGTCGGGATTCATATAAATATTGTCCGCAATATCTGTGCGGCTAATGTTTTGATGGATATTTTTTCTGATATAAGCAATTGCTCTATCTACAGGGGTAGTTTCCTTGCTGTTTTCTTCCTCAAGTCCTTTCAGATAAGTGATTACAAAATCTACCAAATGATACATCTGGCTTAAAGATTCTGTTGATTTTTTTAGGGCCATAACATCATATTCCTGTTGAAATGCCTCATGTGCTTTCACGCTGCGTGTACTTAAAAGTTCAAAAAACATTTGAAGAAAATCCTGCTGAAAATAAGCTAATGTCTTTTTACTGATTCTTCCTTTTCTTTCCATTCTTTCAAAATATTCGTGTATCATATCACCAACAATGTGATATTGTCCTAACAGAAAATAATGTTTCATTTGTTCAAAATTGGGGGCATCATACTCTGTGTCCGTGGAAGTATCTTCCAATCCCATATGAAAAACACCGGCTTTTTGGACAAGATTGCTTTCTGTTAATTCCATCATCTGTTTCAGGCAATCAGGAAGCTGTGTCAGACCAGTTTCTCTACCTACATAACATGTGACAGATAAGTGTAGTTTTTCTTTTGCTAGATCTACAAAATGATTTAGTTTCTGACACATATCATCTTGATTCCAGACAGAAGTACCATAGAAGACACCTACATAAGTCTTTTCGTCTACGGCACAGAAAAACAGACGACGGGAATAATCCTCCATGATTTCCATAAAGACATTTTCCATTACAAAACACAGAAGTGCATTGTCAAATTTTTCCGATAATTTGTTTCGATCCAAAAGTTGAATGCATACCATCCAGCTTTTTTCTTCTGGTTTAATATCGATAGATAAAGTTTTTAGATATTGTATTACAGTATCCACATATTTTTGCCGTCCAGAAAGGTATTCTCTCAGAATCACATCCAAAAGCTCTTTTTCGTGTTTGCTGACATAATTTCCATATACAAGAACTTGCTGTTGCTTCTGCTCTTTTTGTAGCTGGAGAAGTGCTCTTTGCAGAGTACTTTCCACTAACTCATAGGGAGCTGGCTGCACAAGATAGTCAAAACCGCCCAGCTTCAAAGCCTGTTGCGCATAGGCAAAGTCTGCATGGGCGGTCAGAAAAATAAATTTTATATCGGGATAATTTTCACATGCCCATTCAAACAGCTCAAGTCCACTTCCATTGGGCATCTCAATATCGCACAGCGCAATATGAACTTTTTCCTGCATTATGATTGTCTTGGCAGATGCACTATTATAGGCATGGAAAACGTTGTGAATTTCTAAAAAGTTCCAATCAATTCCTTGTTTAATACCTTCAACCACATCGGGTTGGTCATCAATGATCAATACATTCATCTGTTACCTCTCGTATTTGTTCTGTGTGCGGTTCCTTGTGTAGTGGTATAATCAGCTCGCACAAAGCGCCCTGGTAGTTATTCATGCAAGTAATACCCGCCTTGGACTGATAAAAAATTTCCAGACGTTGCCGGAGATTGCGAATACCGGTGGCAGTTCCATCGTCGTAGTTTTGATTTTTAGTATAATTTTCCAACACTTCCTCCGAAAATCCACATCCGTTATCCTGTATGCTGATATCCAGATAGGATTCTTGGTCAGCGCTGATAATATTGGCAGAAATACGAATTTCCAGATTGCGATCAGGACAGACACCATATTTAAAAGAATTTTCCACAAAAGTTTGAATGCACATAATGGGCACATGGGCTGACTTGGCCTCGGATGGGATGTCTATGTTCAGCAATATTTTTGTCGCAATACTTTCCTGCTGAATGTGGACATAATTTTCTACTTGGTGAATCTCCTGCTCTAAAGGTACCAGAATACTGTTGTTGCGAAAAGTGTAACGGATATATTCCGATATGCCCAAAATCATTTGTTGTGCTTTATCGGTATGCTTTAACTGAATAATTCCATAAAGCATTTTTAGACAGTTCAGATAAAAGTGCGGTTTTAACTGCTGCTGCAAATACTGAAACTCTGCTTTCTGTTTTGCCATTTCTTGCTCATAAGAATCGATTTTTAGCTGTTCAATCTCGTCCATCATACGGTTGAATGTACAGCTAAATTCATTCAGTTCCACAAGCAGACCATCGTAGGATAATCTGGGGTGTAGATTATCCTGCCGGCTCTTGCGCATGGTATGGATAAAATTAGAGAGCGGCTGAAAAAAGGTTCGGATCATAATATAGTATACAAATGGGATTAGAAGTAGCATTAAAAAAGTTAACAAAACAGCAAACATCTGGAAGAATGTCATATGGCGGAATCCGCTGTATTGGGCAATATAGGCCATCGTTACCATTCCATAGCCAAGCGGGATATGAACCACCATGTAGTTGTTGCCAGATATTCGTTCCGCGTAGTAATAATTCTTGTCATTAAATGTTAGATGTGTATCTCCTAATAAATCCTCTTCATTCATTGGCTCCATCTGTTGATTAAAATAAATCAGATAAGCAGGTGATGACAATAATTCCTCGTAAGTAAAAGCAGGACCAAGATCAATATCCACAAGACAAGCACTGTATGCGTCTACAGTGCCAAGAATACGCACTAGAAACCATTTATCTCTTATTTTGTGTGTGTACCATGTTTTGGAATCCTCAGCAAAATCAATGTCTGCTACATACTTTTTGATATCCTCCCGCAAATCATGGGAGTAATTATCATAATATACGCATCTACATAAGTCGTTTGCTTTTGAGTAAATGGCCATAGAACCTACACAAGAATAAACAGATTGGATCGTTTTGTAGGATTCCAAGATTTTTCGCGTGCTTTCATGGGCATCAATTGCTTTTTGTTGAAATCGCAATTTCTGATAATCCCAGTCCTGCGCCCAACTCTGGGCAATTAACAGTTCTAATTGTTCCAAATTAGATGAAAGTTCTTGTTGATAGAGATAGAGTGCATTTCGGTTTGCTGATGCAACCATTTCTTCTGAACTCTGAATGGTATGCAAGGCAAAATATACACTTAATGTTGCGAAGGGCAGCAGAAGTATGAAGCCCGATATCAGAAAAAATGTTTTTACTGAATACAATTTTCTGTCATGCATGATCATACCTCCGCAAAAGTTAATCTTATTTAATCCCAATTCATACGTCCATACCGTTTGGTCACTGCCAGAATTTCTTTTTGTAGTGCGCTGCTTAATTCTTTTTTCTGAATGCGCCAGCGCCAGTTTGTTCCAAGTGTGGAAGGTTTGTTCATGCGGCAGCTATTATCATATCCAAGATAGTCCTGAATTGGAATAATACAAGTCTTTGCAACACTGCGCATCACCAGAGAAATCAGTGGTTTATAAAGTAATTTTTCTGGTGTGTACTGGTCACAGAGATAATCGCGTACCATCTGCAAATCTTTTTTCGGTATGCTGTGAAACCACCCCACAAGAGTCTCATTATCGTGAGTACCTGTGTATGCAACGCTGTTTTCCGTGAAGTTATGTGGAAAATAGTCGCTGGCGGAACCAGAATCTCTTGAATCAAATGCAAATTCCAATACTTTCATACCTGGAAATCCGCTGTCACGAACCAACTGGCGAACAGAATCTGTCACATAACCTAAATCTTCCGCAATCACTTCATGTTTGCCAAGTCGCCGTTCCATTGTGTGGAATAATTCAATTCCAGGACCTTTTTCCCACTGTCCGTTCACCGCGGTTTCCTCTCCATAAGGAATAGAATAATATTCATCAAAGCCACGAAAATGGTCAATTCGCACAACATCATACATCTGAAAACAGAACCAAAGTCGCGTAATCCACCAGTCATATCCTGTCTGTTTATGATACTCCCAGCGATAGAGCGGATTTCCCCACAATTGACCATCAGCAGAAAATCCATCTGGTGGGCAGCCTGCAACAGCAATCGGAACATTTTCTTCATCTAGTTGGAAAAGTTCAGGGTGTGCCCATGCATCAGCACTGTCCATTGCCACATAGATAGGGATGTCGCCAACGATCTGAATGCCTTTGTCGTTGGCATATTTCCGCAGCTTTTTCCACTGGCGGAAAAACTGGAATTGCAGATACTGCTGAAACTCAATGTCAAAATATAATTCTCTGCGGTAATAGTCCATAGCATTGGACCAGCGCAGACGAATGTCTTCTGCCCATTCTGTCCAAGGTTTTCCCTCAAACCGTTCTTTTACTGCCATAAATAAAGCGTAGTCTGACAGCCACCAGTTGTTTTCTTCGACAAACTTCTGGTATTCTGCATTTTTGCTGATATCGCTGCGCTCATATGCCTTGCGTAAAAGTGGGTAACGGTTTATGTACATCTTCTCGTAATCAATGTCATTTTCAATTTTACCAAAATCAGCCTTGTCACACTCTGCCTTTGTGAGAACTCCTTCTTCTATCAATGCCTCTAAACTGATAAAATATGGATTTCCGGCAAATGTGGAAAAAGATTGGTACGGGGAATCCCCGTAGCTTGTGGGACCGAGCGGTAAGATCTGCCAATAGGTCTGTCCTGCCTCCTTCAGCCAGTCTACGAAGTCGTAAGCGCTTTGGGAAAAACAGCCAATGCCATATTTCGACGGCAGGCTCGTGATGGGCAGTAAGATGCCCGCTGCTCTGTTCATATCTGTATTCCTCCTTTTACAATGCCTGACTGCATTTTAAATATATTTTTTCGCATTATTGCGCAATTTAACTATAATTCATTTAATAGAAATTTTCAATAAAAAGTCAGGTTGTTTTAGTGGAAATATTTATACAAGTTATGACTGGTTAGTTTTTGTTATGAACTAGCACTGGTATAATTTTTTACGGCTTTTTTCCATAGGATTCGCGCGAGGATAAAAAATAGTATAGGCGCGGCCACCGCCCAGACAAACATAGCAGGAGGCAAATCACCCATAAGGAACAACCCTGGAAAGTTGGTGATAATAAATATAGGAAGGATAAATGTACCAATTCGCTGCATCCATTTTCCATAAATCATATAAGGCATGTTGTTAAAGTCCCACAGTGCTGATGAGAGGCTTTCTAGTCCGGCAGTGGATATAATCCAAAAACACAGCAGATGGGGAATTAGAAATAGGCTATAGGTCAGCAAATTAGAACACAATAATAGAAAAAGAAAGCCAAATACCTGTTTGAAACTTACAGCAAGACCGGCATTGTACCAGCCTGTTATGATTAAGATGCTACCAGCAATTATATTCGTTAGAAACATGGGAAAACTCCATTGGCGTAAGGTTACAATAAATTGTAGGGACACAGGCTTTACCAAATACATATCAAGTTCACCCGACTGCACCATCTGTCCTAATCCTGTAAAATTAGGGTAGTAGAGCATGTAAAATCCAGTCATTAATACATAGATACCAATAAATATCTGAATGTGATTCGGTGTAAAAGCACCAATGTTTATACCGATGCGGTATACCACCGCAACATATAAAAGTTTAACTAACATCCATCCCATTTCAACAACTACGCCTGAGATAAAATTGATGCGATATTCTAGCTGTGACATAAGCGATAATTTCATTAAAACGCCAATGAGACGCAGATATTTTTTCATAAGATTCTCCTTACTTTTTAAATGATTTAACCGCACAGTTAAAAATTTTTAGCCGCCGATAGCGACATAGTGACGTAGTCCTTTTTTCCATAAATATTCTCCTAGAAGACCAAAGAAGACGATCCAAAAAAGTTGACATGCAAAACTTATACCTATCATCTTCATATCATAGCGTCCGTTAATAATATTGACTGGAAATTGAGTTGTGTAGCCAAAGGGCAAAAGTCTTGTTAATAACATTGCTTTTTTGCCGAAAATGTCAAGCGGTAGAATGCCTCCACTAATGACTACTAATACAATGTTGATAGTTGAGAAAAACTGATTCACATCTGTCAGCCAAAAACTGGTCAACGCCACTACAAAAAACAGAAAAAAATTTAGCATCAATGCAAATAGCAAACTGATAACAAATAAAAAGATTCGTGCCACAGACAACATAAGTCCAAAGATTGTCACAGAAAAGATAATTACTGCAATTGTCACAAAAAATAGTAGTAAAAGTTGGGGGATTTTTTCTCCCAGGAAGGAACAGAATTGGTAAGCACCGTAATGTACTGGACGCACCAGGTATTTATTCAACCCACCTTGCTTGATATCATCGTTAATCTGCCATGCAAATCCTGTGCTTACCAATTGGGATACTAATGTTGCCTGTAACGTATAAACCATGATTTGACCATAGGTGTAGCCTGTAGACATCGCTGCATCGGTATGCCCATAAAAGTAGGTCCACATAATGGTCTGAATGACCACTGGAAATATGCTGCTTGTCATAGTCAGCAGAAAATTGACACGGTATTCTAAGGATTTTTCAATTCCCATCTGAAAAACACAACGATAGGGATTCATGAGATAGCACTCTCCTTCCTAAAAATTAGTGCGATGCTTTCCTCTAAAGGAATCTCTGTTACAGTAAAGTCTTCAACCGGCAAACAGGATAAAATATCTGCCATAGTTTTGCGAAGTCCCTCTTTAGGTAGCTCCAGCACACCTTCTCTGCATTTATACTCGCGCACTTTGCCAAAAGGTGTAAGTTGATTTATAGAAATTTCTTGTGTGAATTTTAAAGTCAACACTTTCTTATCACCCATTAAATGATTAATTTTGGAGAGCATACCGTCGTATACAATCTGTCCTTGACTGATAATCACTGCGCGTCCACACAGTTCTTCTATATCACGCATATAGTGACTGGTGAGGATGATTGTCGTTTTTTTCTGTTCATTGTAATATCGTAGAAAGTTTCTGATTTTCTGCTGTGAAACAATATCCAACCCAATTGTTGGTTCGTCGAGAAAAAGGATGTCTGGGCGGTGTATCAGTGCTGCCAGAATTTCCATTTTCATCCGCTCACCGAGAGAGAGTCTGCGCACTTGTACATTCATCAGATCTTTGACTTCCAAAAGTTCTGAGAGTTCCTCTATTGTTCGGATATACTGTTGATCGTCAATGTTGAAAATGCATTTGTTGAGATAAAAACTGTCACTTGCGGGTAAATCCCACCACAGTTGATTCTTCTGGCCCATAACGATAGAGAAGCGTTGTTTGAACGCATTTTTACGTTCCCAAGGAATAAATCCGCCCACCAATGCTTGACCGGAGGTAGGATGCAAAATACCAGAGAGCATTTTTAAGGTGGTGGTTTTTCCGGCGCCATTGGGCCCGAGCAGGCCGATAACTTCCCCTTTTTCTACAGAGAAGGAGATGTCCCGCACGGCTTCTTTTATCAGGGTTTCCCGATGAAAGAGGTTGTGTAGGGAACCAGATAGCCCCATCATTTTCTTGTAATAAGAAAACTCTTTTTTTAAATGTTTTATTTCTATTTCCATAATATTTCCTCCTCATAAGAAATCCAAATGACGAATATAATTTTCAAACTGTAATTTTACCTCGGTATAACGATATCGACTAATATAAAGTTGTTTGCCGCAGTCCAGGGTAAGACAATTCTTTTCTAGCTTTGCTACATGGTAAAGATTCACCAGATAGCTTTTGTGGATTCTGACAAAACCAAACGCCCGCAGCTTTTCTTCACATTGTGCCAAGGTTTCGACGGTGAGATAACTTGTTTCTTGTCTGTAATTTTGTGTATAAATCTTAATTTCATGGCGATCACTTTCTAAATATAGAATCTCTTTTAAGCGAATGCGCATCAGTTCATTTTTTCCCTGAAAGGAACACCAGCGGGGCAGCAGGGAACCTGTCCGCTCAATTTTGCAAAGGGCTACGCCTAAATCTTGCTCCAAGCAAAATTCTCGCACAACATGAAAAAAAGGATAGGGGAGAGTGGCAAAGACTTCTTCTGGGGATTGTACTACGCAAATAATGGACAAAACGGGATTTTTTTTCCAGAGTGTCTCTGCTACTGTAAAAGTCTTGTCGATAGTTTTACAGGATAAGATAAGAAAGTGCATCTGATCTTGTTGTATTATCCATGCCTCTGTCAACATTGACAAGGTCTGTAACTGATAGGTTTCACATGTGCCGTCTTTTGTATTTTTCAAGCGGGCAATGTTAAATGCAGTTTCAATTGCTTGTAAAAGCGCGCTTTTTTCGCAGTACAGACCGACCAGGGACATAGCTTTTTTCCTCCTGGTACTCATCATATCAGATAGAAGATAAAATACAAGACGCTCTGCGCAACTGGTAAGATTTCTATCCCCAATAACATGTTACGATTCACATTCCGGTAAAAATTAAAGTATCAGTGTGTTGCGTAGATTGTGAACACACTGATACTTCAAAAGTCTAATATTTTTTTAAATAATCTAATTCTTTCGCGGCGATATCTTTTTCCAGCCACTGATAACGAAACAGTGCATATCCATCGCAGCCAAGCTGTTTCGCGGTGATATATTGATAGGCAAGGTTATTGTCGCTTGTCGCCCATCCCAAATCTGTCTTGGAGTTGGTGCCAACTTGATATAGGGCAAGCCCAACATAGATTGGTAAATCTTGCTTGTTTAACGCAACCCATGCCTTACAGCGGTCTGTAAACATATGTTTAGCAGTACCCTTTGTCATATAAATGTCTGTCCAGTAAATTTGCGGCATAATATAATCAATATATCCTGTGGTAGAAAGCCATGTATCAATATCTGCGCCTTGACTGCGCGCATTGTCAGGGTTTCCAGCAGGACTAATGCCAAAAGTACAGTTGGGCTTGATAGACTTGATTGTTTTGTATACTTGCGAAACCAACAGATTAACATTGGTTTTTCGAGATGCGACATCCAATTGATCTGCCATACCAGATACATAAAAATAGTCATCAAAATGGATTCCGTCAACATCATAAGTGCTTACAATTTCCCGCACACCATTGATAATTAAATCGATTGTTTCTTGTTTTGCTGGGTCGAGCGCTAAGCAAGTCTGCCCGCTGGGAGCTTTATATTCAATTGTAAAAGGAAGAAACAACGCGTGGTAGGGTGTTGCTTTAAAACTGGCTGTCGATTTGCTGTCACGCGACAGACGATAGGGGTTAATCCATGCTTCAAATTGTAATTTTTTGGTATGTGCTAACTGGATCATAATTTTCAGTGGGTCATAGCCAGGATCGCTTCTGTCACTAGAAAAGTAAGTTGCCCAAGGATAATAGTGTGATGGATACATCGCATCACCGAGAGCACGCACATGTACAATCACCGTATTCATACCATATTCCGCAATTGTATCATACATTTCAGAAACTTTCGTTGTAAAATCTTTTTCAGTTTTATCCTGCAATAGTTCCTCAATGTCCAAAAAGGAAATCCAACAGGCTTTTTTCGGTACACTGGCGGAAGTGGAAGCTGTCTGCAAAACATGTACACTTTTTGCATAAATTTCCATAGCCGGTGAAGTGACTAGCAGTAGAATGACAGCCAACACATAGGTAAAAATTCTGTTTTGTAAAATATACAACTTTTTAGAATGGGTTTGTTCCATAAATATACTCCTTTACAAATATGTTCCTCTAGCTTCATCAGAAAATTTGCTATAGCCCGCATTTTCTATATATGTTAATAGCATCTCTAATTTAAAAATTGATAAATATATTTGATTATAAAATAATTATTTGTTTTTTACAATATATATTTAATAGGTGCACAATATGTTTTTTTTGATAGACTTTTGGAGAACGAATGTATTAAATTACAAAATATTCCCTAAAGAATACAAAATATGCCGAAATATAGAAACTACTGAAAGAATCTGTTAAAATTGACATAGGGATTTTGTGAACAGATGGGTGGGTGATTGTGATGATAAAGAAGCTGAAGTACATTCGATTTGATATTGCAGGGCTAAGTTTTATTGTGCTGGCAATATTGCTTATGGTAGTGGCATTTGTTGGCAGGTTGGAAATTAGTGCACGCAAACAAAAGGAGACATCATACTGTGAAAAGGAGCAGGAATTAATTGCATCCGTAAAAGATTTTCTCAGTCAAAAGGGATATACAAACTGTGGAGTGACAATGACAAGAGTGATGGATGAAAGTGGTATGCGACATTATACATTGACAGTTCATCATGACCGCATTAGCAAAATGAATGCGACTGAAAAAAATAACTTGGAAGAAGCGTTGGAGCAGATTACATTTGCAGATACGGACAGAAAAGTTTGTTATAAGTTTTTCGATGAATTGGAAAATGAGAGTATGATTATTGAATAGGTTTCTTTGGTTTGTGCAAAAAAGGTTCGGAAATTCCGAACCTTTTTTTAACCAATCACTTTTTTGACGGCTTCCAACACACGTTCTGCCTGAAACGGTTTGACAATAAAATCCTTTGCGCCGGACTGAATCGCCTCGATAACCATAGCCTGCTGTCCCATAGCAGAACACATAATGACAGACGCACCGGGATCGTTTTTCTTGATTGCTTTCAATGCCTGGATACCATCCATCTCCGGCATTGTGATATCCATAAGAACGAGATCTGGTTTTGCTTCGTTGTATTTATCAACGGCTATTTTTCCGTTTTCTGCTTCTGCAGCAATAGTGTATCCATTTTTTGTCAAGATATCTTTGATCATCATTCTCATGAAAGCTGCATCATCTACAATCAATATATTTTTTGCCATTTTTAGTTCCTCCTCTGGAATAAATTATAAATAGAATTTGCAAGATCAAAAGGGTACAATTGCATAATTGTACTATCAATCAGCTTTCCGACTTTCAACTTAAAATTAATTTTCACAAAAAGATCGTCTGGTATATCGTCTGGCAGTTCAAAATTCTCGACCACAATCTGCTGAACAGAAGGCGGGGAGATATCTATCTTTTTGTTGAACATCTTGCTCATTGCTGTGGCGGAACTTGCTGTCATTTGATTCATGGCTTCTGAAACAGCACTGATATGTAACGGCGAGATATCGCCCTGAGAATATTCTCCCGTTCCACCGTTTCCCATCATAAGGTCTGTAATGATTTTTGCATCATCATCCTTAAGAACAAGCATATTGGTACCGAACAATCCCTCTGTGTATTGCACGCGGACCAGAATGCAAGAATTTTCATAATCATCTAATATCTCATTTTTGTGTACAAGAGTGACATGTGGCGTTGTAATTAGAATTGGCTGTCCAAGCATCAGATTCATTGCAGTAGCAGATGAACCAATTGATATATTGGAGATCTCACCAATTACATCGGCCTCCTCTTTTGAAAAAAAATCCATAGAAAGACTCCTTCTTAAAAGCTATAATGGGGTTTAATAATATTATTTTACAAAATTTTTTTATCTTTGTCTATATGCGTTGCTTATTTTCGTAAAAAAATAATAGAGGGTTTTTAATTTTTTTATCATAGAAATAAATACAAATAACTGTTTACAAGGCATGTAAAAATATAGTATGGTTAATTATAATTAGAAGCTATTAGAAAATAGTGTATTTTATGCGAAATGGATTTCTTATAGAGATAACATTTTTTATTAGTTTCATAAATATCAATAGAAAGGTCAGGAAAATATTTGTCATGAAAGAAAAAGAACTGGAAAACTTACTAAAAGAGCATGGGCAGGAGCATATTTTTGAGGCTTACCAAAAACTTGACGAGACGGGAAAAGAGAAGCTTGTCGCGCAGATTGAGAAAATTGACTGGTCAATCTTAGCGATGGCAGGGCATGAGGAGCTTGCGCAGGAGCGGGGGAAACTTGTGCCGCTGTCCGCGCTTGAAGTGTCAGAAATTGAGAAGAATAGAGCGCAATATGAGCAGATTGGACTAGATTCAATCAGAGCGGGAAAAATTGGTGCGGTACTTCTTGCTGGAGGACAGGGAACAAGACTTGGTTTTGACGGGCCAAAAGGCAAGTACAATATTGGTCGCACCAAGGATATGTATATATTTGAACGACTGATTCGGAATATACAGGATGTCACAGATAAGGCGGGGTGTTTCGTGCCCTTGTACATTATGACAAGCGATAAAAATAATGACGAGACCATTGCTTTTTTTGAGGAAAAAGATTATTTTGGCTATCCAAAGGATTTTGTTAAGTTTTTTAAACAGGAGATGGCGCCATCTGTTGACTTTCAAGGAAAACTTTATATGGAAGCGCCAGATTCGCTTTCGCTTTCGCCAAATGGTAATGGCGGCTGGTTTTATTCAATGGCAGTGACAGGCATTTTAAATGATGTCAAGGCACGGGGCGTTGCGTGGTTAAATATCTTTGCGGTGGACAATGTGCTGCAGCGCATTGCAGACCCAGTGTTTGTTGGTGCGACATTAAATTCCGGCTGTGTTAGCGGCGCGAAAGTGGTTAGAAAGGCAGATCCAGAAGAAAAGATTGGCGTGCTTTGTCTTGAGGACGGCAGACCATCTATAGTCGAATACTATGAAATGACAGACGAAATCATTAATTCAAGAGAGGCAAACGGAGAACTTTCTTATAACTTTGGTGTGATTCTCAATTATTTGTTCCGTGTCGATCAGCTTGAACAAATTTCAAGTCAGAAGATGCCAGTACATGTTGTGGAGAAAAAGATTCCGTATCTTAATGAGAACGGGGTATTGATAAAACCAGAGTCTCCAAATGGCTATAAATTTGAATTGTTAGTGCTTGATATGATTCATTTGTTTGAAAATTGTCTGTCATACGAGGTGGTGCGCGATTATGAATTTGCGCCGATTAAGAACAAGACAGGTGTGGATTCTGTGGAGAGCGCACAGGCATTGTTGCAAAAGAATGGTGTGGAATTATGATAAAAAATGTGGTTTTTGACATTGGGAATGTGCTGGTAGATTTTCGCTGGCGCGCGCTAATGAATGATTTGCAGCTTGCAGAAGAAACACAAAAGATCTTTGAACAAACAGTGTTTGGCAGTCACTGGTGGGGAGAGCTTGACCACGGTATTTATGAGGAGGCCGAAATACTGAAAAATTTCCGTGAGGACAACAAAGAGCATCTCGACGAGTTTAATCTGGTATGGAATAATCGTGATAAGTTGGTGGAGCCTTATGCGTATTCGGTGGACTGGATTGTGCAGTTAAAAAAAGCAGGTCTAAAGGTGTATTTGCTTTCTAATTATCCGCGGGAAGTTTTTGCGCTGCATACGAAGTGCGGAGGATTTCCATTTCTTGACAAGGTAGATGGAAAAGTGGTTTCTGGGTTTGTGAAGATGATTAAACCCAATGCGGATATCTATGAGTATCTTTTAAAAGAATATAGCCTTTGCGCCGACGAGTGTGTGTTTATTGATGACAGAGAGGAAAATGTCACGTCGGCGCAGGCACTTGGCATGAAAGGAATCGTGTTTGTAAGCTATGAACAGGCATGTAAGGAACTTACAAAGTTGCTTGAAAACTAAGAGTACCTATTTTTAAAATGTGTTATGTGGTTTACTTTTTTATAGTGGCAGAAGAGGCTGGATCTGGTCAAAGTACTGAAAGAAATCAGTGCTGTACCAGCCGCCTTTTTTGCGGTTTTCCAACGGTCTGTAATCGTAATAGACGCCGTTGATACTACAGTTTGTACAGCCATCTGTTGCAATAGATAATTTGACGGTTTGGCCGTCTACCAGTGTTAATTCCAGACAGGCACTTTGGTTTCCGCACTCTGCACCGCCGTAAATATAGGCGGCATTGCTAAATAAATCCTCTAATATTTGAAGCGTTTCTTGGTCTGTGATGGTTTGGCTGCGAAGTTCATAGTCCGTAAATCTGTTTTGCAATTCTAATTTGGCTGAGACAATATTTTTGATATCTGCTGCATGAAATGGTTGATAGTCCAGCGTATCCTTCAATATATTTTGTATTTCATTGTATAGTATTGTGTCTTGAATTAAATATTCCATAGAGCTGTTTGTCTTAGAATCTTCCCAGCAGCAATACAGATATCCCCCGTCAAACGCGGTCAATTTTAAATCTTGATAACACAGTTTCCAGCCGCTTTCTTTCATTCCCTGCCAGCGATAGTCGAATGGTTTTGCTTCTAGGTCTAGGTCACATACAAGTTCTGTCAGTCGTTGCTGTACTTTGCCCGTCGGAATATAATAATAGGAAATATATGCTTTGATAACCGATGGCTGAACCTCAATACATACTTGATTTTCTTTCCTTGTATAATATAGAGGAACATTGTTGTATATCATACCTTCCTCTGTTTGTGTTGTGTTCCATGCGATATCTTTCTGGCTGGTATCTGTATCAGTAAACGATTCTGATGGAATGTCGTTTTCTTTTGACTGATTTGCTATCCTATTTTCTGCATCATTTTCTGTCAGTGTGGTGTTTTTTGTTTCCTGTGTTGTAGTGCTGCCAAAGGTGCAACCTACAATATTGATACAGAGAAAAAGGAGTATCAAAATATGATATTTTTTTGAGACTGGTGGTTTTGCAATCATTTGGATTCTTTTTTTCATCTCCTGTTTTCCACTTGTAGCTTGAGTAGAGCAGTTCCAAATGTTGGCGCTGGAAAGTTTGGATAGTTTCTCCGCCGTGGTGATTGCATTTGCAGTTGAAATTAGAGTTTGACCATAACGAATGCGATTTTCGTTTCCAATGAATTTTAACGTTCCGTAGTCACAGGCAAGTTCGCTATCTCGAATGCAGGTGCGTGCGCCAAGCCATATGAGTGGATTGTACCAGTATAGCGCCGTGCACAGACAGCGGATAAGTGCCCAAAATATGTCACCGTGTCTAAAGTGTGTGTATTCATGCGCAAGGATATCAGCTTTTTGCGTGCGAGTAAAAGGAATATTTTCTGGCAGATATATAGCAGGATGAAATATACCAAATAGACAGGGACTAATAATTTGTGCACTTTTGTAAATAGGCAGTTTTCCCGAAGGTAGGGAAGTTTTAATATATCCATCAAAAATGCGGTTATTTTTTAAAAAATGTGCAAATCGCAAATTTGCCCACACAAAGACCACGATACAGATAATTGCGCCGACAAACCATATTGTGCTGCAGAGGCAAAAAAGTGTGTTGTATAATTGGCGATTGTTGGCGACTGTAAACTCAGTGGCTTCGTCGTTTATAAAGGATGCATTTTTATTTTGATTCTCATTGAAAGGATTGTCACCGTCTGGCGCGGAACTGTTACTTGGCGCTGTTTCATTGTAGGCGTGAATCGTATTGCGCGAAGATGCGTTGTTTGCTATCGCGTCTACATTAGAAAAATTTTCAATATCTGAAAATAGGGAACTCGACAGTGTAATATTCTGCACGACGTTTATAATACTTAAATGTGATGGAAACTGTGGCAGTGGAACAAGCAATTTTATTGCAGCCAATAACCAAAGTGCGTATTTCAGACAGGGGTTTATCTTTTTCTCTAATAGGGCCGAGAGTGCAAGTAGTATGAGAATGAGCGTTGAGGAAGTAATAAACTGTTCAATCATTTTTATCAATCGCCTCCTCAAGAATTTCATATAACTCTTTGATATCGTTATCGCTTAAATTTTTGTTCCGAATTAAGGTACTTAACATCATGGAGACAGAACCTTTGTACACTCTATCGAGAAGGCTTTCTGTCTCAGCAGCCGCGCAGTCTTCATGACTAACATTCGGAAAATACTGTTTTGCTTTTTCCCCTTCCTCATAATAGAGAATTTGTTTTTTTACCATTCTTCCAAGCAGGGTGTTTACTGTGCTCTTACTCCAGCCTGGTTTTTCCTTTAGTGCGTGATACAATTGCATAATGGTTTTAGGACTGTCTTCCCAAAGCTTTTCCATAATAATCCATTCGCTGGGTTGTAGAGTTATCCGTTTTTTCATGTTCCCAACTCCTTTTTCCTATAGCTCCTTAGTGTATAGACGTTTAGAACCTAAGGAACTGTAATAGTAGATACAAAATGGCTCCGAGAGTCTATGGTGTGTGAAAATAATGTATTATAGTATTACTGTAGTCGACCAATTACAGTATATCGTAATTGTGCGACTTGTGTCAACCTTTTTGCGCATAAAACTTTTGCTCTTCACAAGTATCACACTTTTTGATATACTGTTTATTAATATCAAAAAGTGATATTTCTTCATAGTTCCTTAGGAGCAATATAGATTAAAGATCATAAAGGAGATTTTAAGAGACTATAGAAAATGGAGGGTGTTTATGCGTTTTGTAATTCAAAGAGTGTGCTCCGCAGATGTTTCTGTGGAGGGGAAAGTAATTGGGCAAATTGGTCATGGGCTCTTGGTGTTTGTGGGAGTGTCTGACAACGACAATAGGCAGATTGCAGATAAAATGATTGATAAGCTGATAAAACTGCGCATTTTTGATGATGCAGATGGAAAGACAAATCTTTCCATAAGTGATGTGGGTGGTGAATTTTTGATTGTCTCACAGTTTACATTGTATGCGGATTGCAGGAAAGGAAACAGGCCCTCTTTTACGTTGGCTGGCAAGCCAGATTTGGCAAATGCGCTGTATGAATATATTATCAGTGAGATTGCGAAAAAGGGATTTTCTGTGGCACATGGCTCTTTTGGGGCAGAGATGAAGGTTTCGCTGTTAAACGATGGTCCGTTTACAATACTGCTGGATTCTGATGAGATTGTAAAATAATGTAAAGCGATGCGCGCAATGGTTGAGAGAAAGGAGGCAGCAGTTTTGTTTACAACGATTTTTTCTGAATGGACATGGCAGAATATCCTAGTGAGAATTGTTTTGTCTCTGATCGTTGGCATTGTCATTGGTATTGATCGCGGGGTCAAACGGCGGGGTGGCGGTGCGCGCACTACAATTACAGTGTGCCTTGGCGCGACTATGGTTATGCTGATGGAGCAGTATTTGGAAGTGCTTTATCCAGAGAGACTTGATATTTCAAGAATTGCAGCGCAAGTCATTAGTGGTGTTGGATTTCTGGGAGCAGGTTCCATATTGGTATCGGGACATCAGATTAAGGGGTTGACCTCAGCGGCAAGTATCTGGACTTGTGCCTGTGTTGGACTTGCAGTGGGTATTGGCTTTCTGGATGGCGCTGTGATTCTCACGGCAGTGTGGCTTGTGGGCGTGCATTTGGTGCCCTATATTGAAGGCAGAGTGTATCAATATTCGCGTTATCTAACTCTTTATGTGGAGGTTGTTGACGGAAAAGCAATCACAAATGTGTCGAGACAGCTTAAGGAGGACAATTGCTTTGTAGACAGTTTTCATGTAGATAAACCCAAAGCAAAGGGGCAACATTTTCAGATTGTTATGACTTTTCGGCTGCCGCGAAAAGTGAATAGAGAGGCGTATCTTGGGACTTTGCAGAAACTAAAAGGAGTCTTGTATGTGGATGAAATATAGGCAAACAAAATTGGGAGGAAAATTATGGAAGAGATAAATCATGGTTATTTTGAGGAGGCGTTGTCAAATTTTACAAAAGACTTTGCCTATGGCGGTGCCATTAGACATTTAGTGGATCATGGGTACACAGTGGACCAGATTATTAAGGAATTTCACTATCCAATCTCGCGGGAATCAATAGAGAAGATTGTGAATCAATATTTACAGACTGAAAAGAAATGAGGTATGTCCAGATGGCAATGACACAGTTACAAAAGCTTGAATTAAATAAACGGGTGGATAAAATTTTTCACGCACCATCCAATGCACCAGCGGGCAACCATCAGCCAGAGATTGCATTTGTGACACCAATGTTAGGGGATTTGGAATGGATACAGAGTTCGATAAAGGACGCTGTGGCATCTTTAAAAGCACATGATAAAATGTTTCAAAATATGCGCAGCAATATGGTGTATTGGGGCGTTGATAAGATTACTTCAAAAGTGGCACCAATGTCATTTATTTTGATGGGAAAAGCATTTGAGGACAATGTTACTGTGGATGATATGGTGAATATTGTGGATAAGTTCCCCAATTTTGAGACTCTTTGTGGATATCTAAAGCTCTATCATGCCAGATGTCGCTGTATTCTTATATTTATGGATTGTACTTACGCAGAATTGGAGGCGCGAAGGTTTGACATTGTGGATATTGAGGCGGCAAATCAACAGCTCAATCCATTTCTAAAATATCGGTTGCTTGTCATTGCCAAAGATAAGATGGTGACTGGCAGCGAGCTGATGATGTGGATAATGCAGTCATTTTCTTAAAAATTTTAATAGATCTAATAAGGAATGGATTTTGGCAGAGAGGACACGAAATGATATATTTTACAGCGGATTTACATTTTTACCATGAAAATATAATTCGGCATACACAGCGACCTTTTTATACCGCGGAAGAGATGAATAAGTGCTTGATAAAAAAATGGAATGAAAAGATAACAAGTGAGGATGCAGTCTATATTCTTGGTGATTTTATAATGAAAGGACCCGAGATGGCTGCATCTATATTGTATTCTTTAAAGGGAAAGAAATATTTCATTCGAGGAAATCATGACAATTTTTTGGACAGAGCATCGTTTGACAAATCTTTGTTTGTCTCTGTTCAGGATTATATGGAAATTACATATTTAAATTCCAAATTTGTATTGTTTCACTATCCTATTATAGATTGGCATGGTATGAGAAAAGGTACGATTATGCTTCATGGACATCAGCACAATCAGAAAGAATACAATTTAAAGAATCGGCAAAATGGGATTTTGCGATATGATGTGGGTGTTGATGCAAATGATATGGCACCGGTCAGCGCACAGGAAATTATAAATTTTTTTAGTGGAATTGCAAGTATTAGGAATTTGATGGAAACTATAAAATGATTAATTGGGATATTGAACAAAAGAAATTGCAGTCAGAGATATCTGATGCACTTATGTTAATCGTATGTTTACAGCTCAAAACGACGAAACCAGTTGAAAATGTTATACACTAGTATATGGAGCTGGAGGCGGTTGGTATTAACGATTTTGCTCTGTAAACTGACTGATACAAAATTAAAACCTTGTTTGCCTTCTCCTATGAAGTTCTCCATACGTCCACGGTTGCAATAATAAGCAATCACCTGCCAATGTTCCATTTCTTCCATATTGGTTACGATAAATGTGTATATATGGGTCAGTTGGCTATAAGGTTTTTCAATCTTAAATACTACGCGACGTGGAGAACGCCATGATGCTGCCTGTAGGCGTGAGGATACTTTTCTAACCATGGTCTTTTACATACCAGCCTCCGCGCCTTTTTGCGCTGCTTTCCAAAAGGGTGTTGCATTCTTCCAGCCATTCGTAGACAAAACAGCATGCGATTTGAAGAACTACCTGAAGGACTTCCTCCACACATTTATCAAATAACGCAGGATTCTTCATTAAATTTATTTTAATTTTTTCTAATTCAGGTATTCCTTTTTCGATAAAATGCTGTATATTATTTTTCACAGGGGCACCTCCTCTTTTTATGCGTTTGTTTTTTGGGTCAATTACATTATAGCATAAAAAGATAGGTGTCCCTAATTATTTTTTTAAAAATTCCCTAAATAAAGTTACACTATCAAATATTACACCACTTTACAACTTTTTAATATTTTGCTGAACCACGATACTCTATAATCAAGGTCTTTAATGTGTCATGATAATTTTTCTGTATTTCGGGTCCCAAAACGAAAGTGGCAAATAATAATTTACTCGAAAATGTAAACTATT
>ERZ808041.254-NODE-254-length-50902-cov-11.696449_pt1 | contig 50902 bp, 42 predicted proteins | sample MGYA00380192_ERZ808041 | MGnify/ENA primary metagenome ERZ808041 (study PRJEB31490, sample SAMN06133412) | mouse gut metagenome | isolation source: Z1_1 | host: mice | place: China: Chengdu | collected 2015-05 ...
AGGCGATTTTGCATGGATTTTTGTCCGTAACAGTGAAGGTATCTGAACTGTTACAACAGTTCAGCCTTCGGCTTCCTTTTACAATTGATGCACACAAAATGCCACAAGACAGGCATTTTGGCGCTGGTCCCGACACCATGCAGCAAGTGCATGGTGCGGGTGTGAAAAATAACGAACTGTTACTGAAACCGCAATAATAATCACCTACTACCTTGACCACTGTTTTTGAAAGTGTTATTATTTTAACATAAAAATATATAAAATGATGAGGTGTTTCAAATGAGTAAAGGTTTTAAAGATTTACTGCAAAAGGTTTATGAGTGCGACCGCAAGACAGTAGCTGTGGCCGTGGCGGAGGACGAGCCAGTGTTAGAAGCCGTAAAAGCTGCAAAAGAAAAAGGCATCGCGGACGCGATTCTTGTCGGAGACGAGGCAAAGATGAAAGAGATCGCTGCCAACATGAATATGGATTTGACAGACTTCGAGATTATCAATGAACCAGACCATGTTCAGGCTGCACACACTGCTGTAAAGCTTGTACATGACGGCAAGGCAGACATGTACATGAAAGGCTTGATTGACACAAAGAATTTCTTAAAGAGCGTCCTTGACAAGGAAGTTGGCTTGCGCACAGGCAAAGCACTCTCTCACGTATGTGTATTTGAAATCAAAGGAATTGACCGTCTTTTATTCTTATCAGATGTTGCATTTATGACTTATCCTACACTGGAAGACAAAGTTGCCATTATCAACAATACCGTTGAGGTTTGCCACGCATGTGGTATTGCAGAGCCAAAGGTTGCTCCAGTTGCTGCGGTAGAGGTTGTAAATCCAAAAATGCCTTGTACAGTTGACGCAGATGAGCTTGCCAAAATGAACGCTGAAGGCAAAATCACAGGCTGCATAATTGATGGACCGCTTTCTATGGATATGGCAATTGACAGTGCTGCTGCTGCACACAAGGGCGGAACAGGCAGAAAGATTGCGGGAGATGCAGATGTGATTCTTTTCCCTGATATCCATTCTGGCAACCTTGTATATAAAGTATTGACACACCTTTGCGACGTGAAAAACGGTAATATTCTGACTGGAACAGCAGCACCTGTCATACTGACTTCCCGCTCTGATAGCTTTGAGGCAAAACTGAACTCTATCGCACTCGCAGCAGTTGTCGCAGAGTCCATGCAGAAAGCAAAATAATATATGAAAAGGAGAATTTAACATGGCAATCAAAAGTTTGATTATCAATCCAGGCTCTACTTCTACTAAGATTGGCGTATTTGAGGACGAGACACTCTTGTTTGAAGAAACACTAAGACACTCTACTGAAGAGATTTCCCAATACGCTACAATTGTTGACCAGAAGGATTTCCGTAAAAAGATTATTACAGACCTGCTGGCAGAGAAAAATTTTGATATTAAGTCCTTAAATGTTGTTGTAGGTCGCGGCGGTATGCTCAAACCAATTCCAGGTGGTACATATGCAGTGACAGATGCCCTGCTCGCTGACTTAAAAATAGGCGTGCAAGGACAGCACGCTTCCAATCTTGGTGGCATTCTTGCGCGGGAAATTGCAGATTCTATTGGTGTTCCTTCCTATATTGTTGATCCGGTTGTAGTGGATGAATTAATGCCAATCGCAAGATACTCCGGTGTTCCTGAACTTCCACGCACCAGTGTATTCCATGCGCTAAACCAGAAAGCAGTTGCAAAGAGATACGCAAAAGAAATTGGAAAACCATATGACACACTTCGTTTAATTGTTGTTCATATGGGTGGTGGTGTGTCTGTAGGCGCTCATATCAATGGAAAAGTTGTAGATGTGTTCAACGCATTAGATGGAGATGGGGCATTTTCCCCAGAGCGTGCTGGTGCAGTGCCTAGCGGTGCCTTGATTAAGATGTGTTTCTCTGGAAAATACACCGAAAAAGAAGTCTATAGCAAAATTGTAGGCAAAGGTGGATTTAACGCTTATCTTGGAACAAACGATATGCGTGAAGTTACAAAGCGTGCAAACGAAGGCGACGAGAAAGCTGCGGAAGCCAAAAAGGCATTTTTATTGCAGGTATCAAAAGATATCGGATCAATGGCCTGTGTCCTGAACGGAAAAGTTGACCAGATTATTGTGACTGGCGGCATTGCATATGGCGAGGACGTTGTTGCTGCACTCAAAGAATATGCAGAGTGGATTGCTCCTTTCACAGTATATCCTGGAGAAGATGAACTGCTTGCATTAGCACAGGGTGCTCTGCGTGTATTAAACAGCGAAGAGAAAGCAATGGAATACTAAATCGAGTAGGGGAAGAAATCTTCCCCTACTCGCCGCGCGACCCGTGCGCCGCCTTGGCGGCATATTTCCTCTGCACGGGTCTGTGCATAAAAAACAGCCTCACAGGAATGATACGCTCCTTTGAGGCTGTTTTATTCAAGATTCTCATATGATATTATATCCTTGTTGGATATGGATTATTTTCTCAATGAAGATGGATTTGATGACGATTTCGGTGAAGAAGGATTTTATATATTCTAAAATATACCAGATCGTCTCGTTGTGTTTCTTAACAGTTCTTAAGCTCTTTCTGTACGTCCATTCTTCGCAGCAGTATCATAAGATGCTTTTAAAATTGGGCTTAATGGTTTGTAAAGCAAAAACGTTAAAACGGATACCATCGTTCCTTTTAATAGATTTAATGGTGCCACACAAAAAGCCACAAATGTAATCACATTGGTAATATTGCTGTTAATCTTGGTTCCCATCTCAATCAGCGCTTCCATAGGCATACCATACATTACCGCAAACGTTGGTAATAAATATACCGCATTAAAAAACGTGCCAAATATTGTCATGCAAAGCGTTCCGACCGCACTTCCCGCTATGGCAGTCAACTTTTTCTTTTTTATATGATAAATAATTGTCGCTGGCAAAATCATAGAACAGCCAACGCAAAAATTAGCAAGCTCTCCAACAAACGCCGTAGAAGTTGGCTTAAACAATAATTTTATAATAATTTTGACAAATTCTGTGAGCACACCCGCAACAGGGCCAAACGCAAATCCACAGATTAAAATAGGCAATTCACTGGCATCAATCCCATAAAATGGTGGTGCAAACGGAACTGGAAATTCGATTGTCATTAGAACTCCCGCTATGGCAGAAAACATACCAATCATAGCGGTTTTTCTGGCAGTCAGTATCTTGCCCTGTTCTCCATTTCGCTTTGCAATCAACTTTTCTGCCAACACTGCTGCAAGCACTAACACTGCAACAATTCCCACAAATTCCAATACAAATGTGAGATTTTCAATAATGTTTGTAAAAAACAGTTTCATATGGTTCTCTCCTTTTTTCCAATCTTCTTAAAGGCATGTAAACAGTGTATCTGTATGTCATCGATTAGAGAAGATAGAACTCGCCTACTCGCGCGTTGGACGCGGGCAGCCTTAGCTGCATACTTCCTTTCCGCGTCCGTGTGCATAAAAAAATCCCGAACACATCACGCATTCGGGGATTCATACACAAAACTACAACCTTTCCATTTTCTGCAAAGGCTTTGTATCTTCTCTCATCCAGACTTTACTGTCGGTTATGGAATCGCACCATATCAGCCTCTTTGTGTATCCAAAAAGGGTCGCGGACTTTACCGCCGGTAGGGAATTGCACCCTGCCCCGAAGATTTATTATTTAATTTACGAAATTTAATATATCATGAAATTATTTGAAAATCAAGGGGTTTTGGGGATTTTTTTAAACTTGTGTTACAATTTAGCCTCAGGACTTTGCACTGTGCTGTAAATTATGGTTTTACAAGCCACATGAGAAAGTATAGTGGTTAGGATGCATCAAGCCAGATGCGAAGCGATTGACTTGATACTTGTAACAAGAAGCCGAAGGCTAAACTGTTACAAAAAATTGGATACTGAACTAGAATTGTGCACTTCCTTTTGAGATTGAGTAGATAAAAATTTAAGCATCGAAGCTGAGTAATGTATGAATTTCTTGAATTTTTTTTTAAGGTATTGTACAATAAAATACGTAAAAAATAAGCTATCTTACAGATGAAAATTTGTAAGATAACAATACATTTCATATAAGAGGGAGAAATAAAAAATGGATATTAAAGAACAAATAAGTAAAGTGATAGAGGAGATTTCCCAGAATCCTAATATTAAAGAACAGTTTGATAAAGAACCTGTAAAGGTAATCGAAAAGATAATTGGTATGGATTTACCTGATGATATTGTTATGAAGATCATAGATGGTGTAAAAGCAAAACTAACGATGGATGGAGCATCTAAAGTTGTAGATACTTTAAAAGGGATATTTAAATAAGAACCAAAACGGTCATTGGGTTTTTAAGACTTCCATTTTATCTTCTGTGAGGTGTAATATGATTGATTCTAAAATTTTATCTTCCGAGCCTTACAATTTCTTGCAATCTGACGTGCATCTAGGCAGACATGTGATTCTTCTAGGGCTTGCCGGAAGCTATTCCTACGGCACAAACAACGAAAAAAGTGACATCGATATCAGAGGAGTAACTTTAAACAGAAAATCCGATTTAATCGGATTGACAAACTTTGAACAATATGTAGACACAAAAACGGATACTGTAATCTATGGTTTTATGAAAATGATTACGCTACTTTTAAGTTGTAATCCAAACACAATAGAACTGCTCGGACTAAATCCAGAACATTACTTGTACCTGCACCCACTTGGCCAAAAGCTAATTGACAATGCAAGTCTTTTTTTGTCAAAGCGTGCAATTCATTCTTTTGGCGGCTATGCGGACGCCCAACTGCGACGCCTACAAAATGCACTGGCGCGGGATTCCTATCCGCAGCGGGAAAAAGAACAGCATATTTTTAACTCTGTCAAAAACGCGATGTACGATTTCCGAAAACGCTATGAATCTTTTGAAAATGGGGCAATTCACATCTATACAGACATGGCAATCAACCCAGATTTGGAGAAAGAAATTTTTGTGGATGCCAATCTGAAACACTATCCGTTGCGCGACTATAAAAATATTTGGAATGAGATGAACAATATTGTTCGAGATTACGACAAACTTGGAAAACGTAACCGCAAAAAAGACGATAATCATTTGAACAAACACGCTATGCATTTGATACGACTTTTTATGATGGCAATTGACATTTTGGAAAAAGGTGAGATCCACACTTATCGCAAAAAGGAACACCAACTTTTGCTCGAAATCCGAAATGGCAACTATCAGAAATCAGACAGCACTTTTCGGGATGAATTTTACGAACTGTTAAATGATTATGAACAAAAATTGGACACTGCGGCGGCACATACCACGCTTCCTGACGAGCCCGATATGAAGCGGGTACAGGAGTTTGTGATGTCTGTCAACGAAAAAGTAGTGCTTGATACACTATAAATGAAAAGTCAAAAGTATTAGCATAATGAACCAATCAACAGCAGAAAACAAATTGATTCGCAGTAAAATATCAAATCTAAAGAAAGGATATTGCCCAATGAAGTATAGAGATTTTGAGGGTTCTATCGAGGATCTTGTCGCGTTGAAGTTAAGAGAAGTCGAAGAAAAAGAACATGTTACAATACTTTATGCTGTCGAGTCTGGCAGTCGTGCTTGGGGTTTTGCATCGCCGGACAGCGATTATGATGTACGTTTTATCTATGTGCGACCACAACAATATTATCTGGAATTACAGCCTAAGCAAGACTTTATTGACTGGGCGCTTGATGAAACGCTTGATATGAATGGCTGGGATTTGTCTAAAACTTTACAGCATTTTCACAAATCCAATGCAACTTTATTTGAATGGGCAAACTCCCCAATTGTATACCACACTACACCAGAATGGCAAAAAATCTATACAATATCCAAAAGATATTTTTCTTGCAAATCCACAATGTATCATTATTACGGTACTGCGCGGAAAAATTATCACGAACATTTAACAGAAGATTTGGTAAAATATAAGAAATATTTCTATGTACTACGCCCAATTCTAGCTTGTAAATGGATTGAGAAAAAAGCCTGTCCACCTCCAGTTTTGTTTCAAAAATTGGTAGATGAAATCTTAGAATTAGAGTACAAGGAACTGGTCTGCCAACTTGTTAATATCAAAATGCAAATAGCAGAATCCGAGAAGGCCCCTCGAATTGATCGACTAAACACCTATATTGAAAAAGAACTTGCCTATTATAAAAAGACAATTGAAGCAATGGAGGACGACCGCACTGCAGATTGGACAGCATTAAATACCTTGTTTATTAATTTGAATCTATAAATTAGTCCCTATCCATATAGAAATTGGGAATTGTGACTGGTGCGTACACAATTCCCAATTGGACAAACTTGCATTTGGCGTATCTATCTGCGCTTATTTCCCACAAAAAGCTGTACTTCATATGGTTTTAGCATCTCTTCTCGCTCTCCTTCGAGAAGCGTATATCTTCCATGAAGATGGTAGACTTGTTCATCATTTGTATGGTTAATCACAAACAACCATATCTTGTCCTCACTTTCGCGGGTCATCATCTCCACACCATTCCCCGCTGTACCAAGTGTCTCAATTTCACAGACTTCAGAGATATAAGTCATAATATCTTCCATCAACTCCTCACCTGGCTCCGTTCCAATATACCATGCAATACCACTGCCATATTTATTTTCTGTAATAGCAGGTGTCTGTTTATAAAAACCTGTGGAGTATTCCGCAATCTGACTTGCACCTTTTAACTCTATAATATCACACCACTTTTGAATCTCATATTCTTTTTTTCCATAGAGTACACCGCCTGTTGTCTCAAGTAGACAGTCATATTCTGGCACTTCAATACCACACAGTTCCCCAAGTCGTCCAGGCAATTCTCTTTCTGTCATACATAGATTGTTTGCGTCTTTTACCCCTGTGCGCATTGTCAAAATTAGATGTCCCCCATTTGCCACATAATCTATATAATGCTGTTCCAACTCGGGTGTCATTAAATATTGAAGCGGTGCAATCACCAACTTATACTTTGACAAATCATCCATGTCCTGCACAAAATCCACAGGAATTTTTTTGTCGTACAGTGCTTTATAATACTTTTGAAGATGTTCTATATAGCGCAATTGTGGGTGATTTGGCTGAATATCCAGTGCATAATTCTGTCGAAAGCTATGCACAATGGCAACCTGAGGACTTGGCATACTTCCCGCAAAATCTTCCATATATTTTGTAAAAGTGTGAATCAACTTTTTCGCCTCATTGTAGATTCTGCCTGATTTTCCACTGTGTCCCAAAATACCATGCCAGAATTGTTCTGTCCCCATTGCACAGGTTCTCCACCGGAAAAAGACCACCGCATCAGCCCCGTGCGCAACTGATTGCATCGCCCACGCTGACATCTGTCCTGGCTCTAAGGCCCGCCCCATAATTTCCCAGCCTGCCATTCCTGATTGCTGTTCCATCATCCAGAATGGTTTTTTCTTATATCCACGAATTACATCATGACACGCTGCAAGTTCACTTTCAGGCTGATGTGGCGTTTTCTGCCAGTGCCCTGCTGGATAGATATCATTTGATACAAAATCTAGCAATTCCGCCAAGTCATAATAATCCACCTTATTATCAAAGCACATAAAATTATGCGTAATGAAATGATTCGGACAAATCTCGCGGATAATTTCTGCCTGCCAGTTAGCAAAATCCACAATCAAATCAGAACAATAACATTTCCAGTCAAGCATCGCTGATGGATTTTCACCTGCTGCCGTAATTAAAGGCGTTCCAATCTGTGTAAAGTCATTGTAACCCTGACTCCAAAATGCAGTCCCCCATGCTTGATTTAATGCTTCAATTGTTCCATACTTTCTTTGTAACCACTTCTGGTAAAGTTGTTGGCAAGAAGCACACATACATAACTCACTATGCGAATTGCCAAGTTCATTGTCAATTTGCCATCCAATCACACCTGGATTATCTGCGAAATGTTTTGCAAATGCAGTTACAAACCTTTTAATATGTGCGCGATAAATAGAATTCGACTGACAATCATGGTGACGTCCCCCAAAAAATCTACGTCTTCCTTCCCTGTCAATTGGCTGTATCTCTGGATTTTTCTGCACAATCCACGCTGGTGGTGCCGCTGTCGGCGTCCCCAGAATTGTCTTAATCCCATAACGATCAAGAAGTGCAATTGCCTCCTCAAGCCATTCAAAATGAAACTCCCCTTGCACAGGTTCCATTTTAAACCATGAAAATTCCGCCATACGCACCACTTGTACACCCATTTCTTTCATAAGCTGCACATCGGTCTCCCAGCGCTTTTTTGGCCAGTGCTCTGGATAATAATCCACCCCAAAATGTATTTTCATTAATACTACCCCCACATCTTATAATCGCGCTACCAAATTCTCCACCAATTTCGCACAATGCGCCGCTGCTGCACGTTCAAACTCTGGATAATCCATATGTGCACTGCCATCAGCTTTATCTGAAATCGCGCGAAGCACTACATAAGGAAGTTTATTCAAAAATGCCGCGTGTGCAATTGCTGCGCCTTCCATTTCTGCACAGGAACCATCAAACTGCTGAATCAATCTATCTTTTACTGTACCATCTGAGATAAATTGATCTCCACTTACAACGCGCCCTTCATACACATTAATTTCTGGGTTCACTTCACGACAAACTGAAATTGCCTCCTCAGCAAGTTTTCTGTCCGCTTTAAAGAAAGATGTTTCCATCTGCGGAATAATACCTGGCTCATAACCAAGTGCACTGACATCCATATCATGTTCACACGCATCTGTAGAGACAACAATATCCCCAATATTAATTTCTGCGCGCAGTGAACCAGCAACGCCTGTATTTATCACAGCATCCACTGCAAATATATCCGCCAAAATCTGCACGCAGATGCCCGCATTCACCTTTCCAATACCACACTGTACAATAACAACACCTTTTCCATTCAACACTCCTTCATGAAATTGCATCCCTGCCTTATCGACAACATTTTTCAATTCCATCTTTGATTTTAACTCCGCTACTTCCAGCTCCATTGCGCCAATAATACCTATTTTATTCATTTTTAATACCCCCAAAATTTAATTTTTATTCATAAAAATATCTAAAAATCTGTAGAAAAACGAAACTCATCACTGTACAATTTCGTCAAAAAAACGACACTCTTCATCATTGCATACACGTGCCTCTTCCAAGCGCAAATTGAGATGGAACACATGCCCCATATAGTCATCTCCTTCTTTGCCATACAGTTTGTACATGCATGAGATCCCTTTCTGATGAAGCAAATCATACATAGGTTTTGCATCTTCCTTCAGAAAATCATATTCCGAAGTCATAATATACGCCGGTGGAAAATCCTTGTTGATGTATTTAATAGCATTGATACGCTCAAGCGTCAGTTCTCTATCCTCCGACAATGCTTTATCTATATATGTCAAAAATGGGTCATCTATTTTGTTTTCTATACAGTGATTCATATTATAACGTCCACAATTAAGCGCCACCACCTTGACCGCAATTTTGTCAAATGGCACCTGCATTGAAAATAATTTTCGATATTCCGCACTGCACAAAAGCGTCAAATATTGACTTGCAAGCTGGGCTCCTGCAGAATCGCCTGTGACACAAATTTTGTCAAGGTCAATATGATATGTACAAGCGTTGTCTGCAACCCACGTAAATACAGTATTGATATCCTCTAACGCTGCTGGAAACGGATTTTCTGGCGCCAAGCGATAAGAAAAATTCACAACTGTAAAACCTCTCTGTGCCAAATCCATGCAGTAGTACTGATAAACATCTTTGTCTCCATAAGTCCATCCGCCACCATGAATATCAATAATGGTCTTTTGCAGCGCAGTAACCCCCTTCTGATGATAGATGTCAAGAAGGTTATATTTACCATATTTTCCATAAGAAATATCATTGTATCGCAGGATATTATCTGGCGTTGTCAGTCCGGCGTCCCTTTTTGTATCACTTATTTTACAATCATTTCTGAACTTTTCAACATCAAATTTCATATTCTGTTCCTTTCTTTTTATCTTTTTTCCTTCATCTTTCACAGTTTCTTCCATATCTTTAAGTATAACAAGCATCACCTATGTTTGCAATGTGATTTTGTAGTTACTTTTCACACCCGCACCATGCACTTGCTGCATGGTGTCGGAACCAGCGCCAAAATGCCTGCCTTGTGGCATTTTGTGTGCATCAATTGTTGCAATTCACACCAAATCATTATAAATGAATACGAAATCTGGCGTGGGTGTGAATTGTAACATTTTGTAACAGAAAATCATCTTTGTTAAATCAAAAGAATAGAAATATACAAAGTAATATGCTAAGATATATCCCAGAATAAAAAGTACAAAACAGGTGATAAAATGATAAGCGATATTGGAAAATTATGTAAATTGATTTATTCCTATCCTTTAACGGAAGGTGAAAACAGGACAAAACTCCCCTATTTATCAATTTGTCTTTCTACCCAAAGAAAAGTAGATATGCCACAAACGGAGAACTTTTATATTTACACAGTGCTTGACGGTTCTATTCGTTTGTTTACCCCGTCTGGAATCATGGATTATATGTCGGGGCAATTTTCTATATCGAAAATTGATACGCCTACATCTGGTCATGTTTTGACATTTTCGGAAAATGGATATTTTCTTGCGCTTGTAATTGAACTTACATTGAATGATGTTATATCTGTCCTTCTTGATTTAGAGGGAAACCTTGCAGAACAGATTGCAAATTCCGAACTTGACAGTACAGTAATGTCAACGTCTGACAACAATGTGATTGCTTCTATTTACCGTTTGTTTTCGATTATGGACGATCCCATTCAGCTTGCATTTATGGGAAAACATATTAAGCGTGAAATCGCATTTTTTATTTTATGCGGTTCTTGTGGCGACCAGTTTTTACAAAGTATTATCAACATTCAGCAAGCCGGAGAAATCTACGAAATAAACAGTTGGATTAAGGAAAATTTCCGCAATTCCTTTACGGTTGAAGAACTGGCAGAGAAACGAAATATGAGCGTATCACTTTTTCATCAGAAATTCAAAAGTGCAGTTGGAATGGCACCGCTGCAATGTCAAAAACGTCTGCGATTGACCGAAGCCCGAAGATTGATGTTAGATGAAAATAGAAATGTAACAGAGGCTTCTTTAGAAGTCGGTTATGAGAGTGTTTCCCAATTTACGAGGGATTACCGGAAAATGTTTGGTTTGAAGCCGAAAGAAGATATATTCAACTTACGCAGCCAGTTAAAGAAATAGGCGATTTTTTTGTAGGAACAGGCAAGCGAAAACTTCCTAAATCCTGTTAGAATAAAACTGCACAGAAATAAGTGCTTTTCAAAAATTTCAGGATATGGAGGAAACGACAATGATTTTAACAGATGAGCTATGCGACAGACTATGTGCTGCCGCGCATGAAAAAAGCAAAGAAATTGGAATTGATATCAGTTTTGCCATCAGTGATGAAAATGGCTTGCCCAGAGCATACCGGCGTTATGGGGAAGCATTGGTTTTGAGCATTACCCTTGTGCCAGGAAAGGCGTATACAGCAGCGATTACACAGTGCAAAACGAAAGATGTTGCTGCTTGTTCCGCCCCGGGCGGCTCTCTTATGGCGATTCAGACGAACGACCCTAAAATCACATTGGTTGCCGGAGGCTATCCGTTGTTTGTAAATGGGAAAATTGTCGGGGGCATTGGTGTAGGCGGCGGAACAGAAGAACAGGATTGTGCGATTGCGGAATATGTTGTTTCTGTTTTCAATATGACTGCCGTCTGATTTTGCAGCAGAGCAGACAGAGAGGACAGCAAAAATGCTGCCGCCTCTCTGTATAATAGAGAAATTATCGGAACGAATATACTGCTATTTCAATGAAATCAATGCTGAGCCAATTGTCTATCATTAGACATATAAAATGGATCATGTTCCAACCAGGTTTCACACCCGATTTTTCACTGTTGATATGCTAATTCCCAGATTTCTGCGGAAATTGCATTTGATAGAAGTTTACACTTTAAAAAGCGCAATCGTTCTGATATAATAATCAAAATAGGAAGTACAGTTTATGTATTTGCTGAAAACAGTGAAAGAAAGGATAGCCAATCTGCATTCGGTGAAAGACTGGAACCAAAAAGCATTTGCGAAGCAGACAGACTATGATATATATGTACAAAGACATTCGTGGAGGAAAAAGTATGCCAAAAAAATCCTTACAAACGACGAAACAGCTTTTTTCAGAAATGGAGCCTATGAAAAGTTGTTCTTTTACGGAATCAAAACTTTTTGATTTACAGGTTTTCCAGACAGGAACAGTATATCAGCCCGCTCATATTAGAAAAAATGGGCTAATCTTTACAGATGACAGTTTACAATGGCTGAAAACATTACAGGATGAATCTGTTGATTTAATTTTCGCTGATCCACCTTATAACATAAAAAAAGCAGATTGGGATAAATTTGATTCACAAGAAGATTATATTGAATGGTCATTGCAATGGATAAGTGAAGCTTCGCGAATACTTAAGCCTACAGGTAGTTTATACATTTGCGGGTTTAGTGAGATTTTAGCTGATTTAAAACACCCAGCAATGCACTATTTTTCAGGATGTAAATGGTTAATTTGGCATTACAGAAATAAGGCTAATCTTGGAAATGACTGGGGAAGATCCCATGAAAGTATTTTACATTTTAGGAAGACCAAAAAGTTTAAATTAAATGTGAATGAAATTAGAATCCCTTATGGCAATCATACTTTAAAATATCCTACACACCCACAAGCAGAAAGTAGTCAGTATTCAAACGGAAAAAAAGCAACTCCAATATGGACACCAAATCCGTTAGGTGCTAAACCGAAAGATGTATTTGAAATTCCGACCACTTGTAATGGGATGGGCGAAAAAACAAAGCATCCTACCCAAAAACCTGAAGAATTGCTTCGCAAACTTATATTGGCTTCAAGCCAAGTAGGTGATATTGTACTCGACCCTTTTTCCGGTTCAGGAACAACTCTGGTGGTTGCAGAACAACTACAGCGACTGTGGATTGGATGTGAAATGAACGAAGAATATAATTCTTGGGCAATTAAAAGAATAGACCATGTTTTTCCACAGCCAATAGAAAAATGGATCGAATATGATAAAGAAAATATAAAAAGGAGAGAATCAATAAGATGACTTTATCACAATTAATAGAGTGGGTAAAAACCAAAAATCGCTTTCAATCTATTGACGATTATTCTTCGTTTTGCGAAGAATATTTATCTTTCATTTTTGATGGCTTGCAAGCTGTTATCGTCTCTCAGAATGAAAATCATTATCACTTTTTTCAATATCGTGAAGATGGAAATTTTAATGTTTCACGTCCAATCAATAGCAATCTCATGATTTCTATTGAGGATTTCCATTTAGCAAAGCAAGATTTTAATTATGCAATGCAACATATACGAGAAATCAAGGATAACCCTTACCTTACAAGTTTGATAAATAAATTCATATACACATGTCAACAAGTGATTGGTGCCACATTAGATGCACTTCCGGCGGGAGAAAGCAACAAAGCACGAAAGATTAATGGAGATTTATTTGAGCGGTACATAAGATTGATTTTGTGCAATATTGGAATTCCAGTTCATGATGGAGTTGTGTCAGTTCCAGTTATTGTGGATGATGAGGAATTGTTCAAAATGTCTTATCAACATGATATTATTGTCGAAGAAAACGGCGAAATAAGAGCTATTGGCTCTGTAAAGACTTCCAGCAAAGACCGAATAGACAAAATATTTATTGATAAGTTTTTGTACAATCGTTTAACCAATGTAACTACGCCACATTTTGCAGTATTCCTCAATGATGTTCAACGAAAAGGAAGAGAACCTCGTTTTGGTGTCAATACAACATTTTTGACCGGACATTTCAAAGGATATACTATCAAATTAAATCCTTTAGATGGAGTTTATTACTGCGATTTAAGACCTAATATGTTGACGGATGATATTTTATCATCACAAATCCGCTCTCTTGATGTTTTACTTACAGAAGATATTTGGAGATTTATAGAGTAATTCCTCGAACTGTTACAATCATTTAATAACAATATTAGTCATTGATGTCAATAGTCGAGATAAGTAGCGTATTCATGTTGTTCTCTTGCCGAAAAAATACCCTTGCCCTCCCTAGCAGCAACAGCATTTTTACGGCAACACCAACAGAACAGAGGGCTGTATCTGTCGGACAAACCTCCTTCTACTTTCGATAATACCACTTTTTCCAGTCATCAAGCCTACCATCTTTCTCAGCCTCATTTTTGGTCCAGAACGAAATAACATCATTGATATCCCACGACTCATATAACTTTCTATACTGTTTTCCGCGGTAAAGCACGCTTTTATCGGACCGTCGCACTTTTCTGTTTGCTTGACGTTTTCCATATTTTTTATCACCACAGCATTTCAAAACTGGGGTTCTCTTATAACTTCTACTCATAATTCATCACCTACACTTGATTATAACAAGAAGACACTTTTCCCGCAATCAACAAAGCCAAAATACTTTTCCATTGTGTAACAGTTCAGCCTTCAGCTTCCTGTTACTGGCATCAAGCCATGCAAAACCACTTCGTGGTGGCTTGATGCATCTCTGTCACTACACTACTTTACGGACTTTGCAGTAAATGCAAAGTCCTAGGCTGAACTGTAACTCCATTGTAGCATTATTCTGTATTACTGTATTAAAACAGTTACTACAAAAAAGTCTTGTGTTGTTTCCAAAAAAGCGATACAATATATTTATAACATGTTGTGTTCCCATATAGATTTTCTACTGCAAAATGTCTTTGAGAATCACAACAATTAACCTTTCAATACACAAAGGAGTATTCAAATGAATCAACAAAATGTAAAAACAACAAGCAATAGAAAGCGAATTGCTGATGAAATTATGGCTCATATTGGCAAAAGCGTTATTCTCGTCTTTTTGGTCGTAGCAGTTGTTGTTATTTGTATGGCTGGATGGACCATTATGACATCCAAGGAAAAAGAGCTGACACTTGAATCCAGAGCAGCATCAAATCAATTGACTGCATTTCTTGCCCAGTATACAAGAGGCGCTGAACAAATGGCTGTCAATCCTGATATTATAGACATTATGAATGAAATTAAAGCTGGCAACAATATCGTTAATGCAGAAAAAATGGATGCAGTACTAGACTATCTTATCCGTATTGCAAATACGGATACAGAAAATGTTATGGCAGTATGGATCTCCGACTTAGATGCAAGTGCCTTAGTACAATCCGATGGCTTTGTAAGCGACGAAAACTGGGATATTACTGGGCGCGGATGGTATAGCTGTATCACAGATAAGAAAACGTTTCTGACAGAACCCTATATTGACTCCTCCACTGGAAAAATGATTTTGAGTGCGGCAGCGCCAGTCTATGATGATACAGGTGCGGTTCTGGGTGCAGTCGGTTTCGACATCTCACTTGACCATATGACAAAAATCCTGCAAGGATACAAAATCGGACGTAATGGATATCTTCTACTTTTATCGGAAAATGGTACATTCCTTTACCATCCAAACAACGATCTTATCCAAAAAAATCTTAATGAAGTCAGTATATCCAAAAATGTTGTAGATGCTGTCTCATCAAAAAGAAATGAATTTTTAAAATATAAGGTTGAAGGTACAACAAAATATGGCTCTTTAGAACCTGTTGGAGATACAGGCTATCTCGTACTCAGCAGTATGCCTATGACAGAATACTATTCTATGCTTATTGTAATAGTAATTGCTTTGATTATTCTTTTTTCAATTGGTGTTCTACTCATAGCACTCAGTATTCGGAAAAGTGCTGCCAATGTGACAAAACCAATTCTTGAGTTAAACCACACTGCACAGCAGCTTGCGGCTGGCGACCTAGATGTTCAGCTCGCTATCACATCAAATGATGAAATCGGAGAGTTAGGTGAATCTATAGCCAAAACGGTAAGCCGACTGAAAGAATATATTGCCTATATTGACGAAACTGCTGAAGTACTTGCGCAAATCGCAGATGGAAAGCTCCATATTACACTAAAGTATGATTATGTTGGCGAATTTCAAAAAATTAAAACTGCCCTACTTAATATATCTAGTTCGATGAATCAAGTAATGGAGGGAATTAATACAAGTTCTGAACGTGTTTCTGTAGGGGCTTCTGAACTTGCCAATGCCTCACAAGTGCTGGCAGAAGGTGCTGAATTGCAGGCAGCCTCCATAGAAGAACTCGCTGCAACCACCAACTCCGTTGCAGACCACGTAGAACAAAGTCGCCACGATGCTGAAGCTTCCGCAAAAGAAACAGCGAGAGTCACTGCTATGATCGAACAGAATCAAGAAAAAATGACTATGATGATGGATGCCATGAATGAAATCCGTCAAACTTCACAGCAAGTTGTCGGCATTATTCAGACAATCGAGGAGATTGCAGACCAAACAAATTTGTTATCTTTAAATGCTTCTATCGAAGCCGCTCGCGCAGGTGATGCCGGAAAAGGTTTTGCAGTGGTAGCAGATGAAATTGGAAAGCTTGCGCTGGAAAGTGCGAAAGCTGCAAACTCAACAAGGAATCTGATTGAAATTTCTATGGAAGAAATCAGCAAAGGAAATGCAATTGCCACAGATGCTATGAATGCATTAAAGGATTCTGTAAGTGCTGTCGACCAAGTTAATGAAATGATTAAAAACACTGCTCAAAATTCGGCTGTTCAGGCAGAAAGTATGGAACAGCTCCGCACTGGAATTGATGAGATTGCCCGCGGAATACAAGACAACTCTGCCGCATCACAGGAGACTTCCGCAACCTCAGAGGAGCTGGCAACTCAGGCGAGTCTTTTAAATACAATGGTACAGCGATTTGAACTAATACACGAAAAAATCGAGTAGGGAAAGTTGCTTCCCTACTCGACTTTTTTGACCGCTGCTGAGGAGTTTCCCGCAGCATCCTGCTTTAATATTGCAGCGACAAGTGCTTATTCCCCTTTGCTCTTATTTTTGACTCTTGGAATCTTTTTGCACTGTGATTGATACTACAAGTGTAACTTTCATCGCAGTCTGTAGTTATCCGTCGCTATTTTACCATATCCTTCCTATGTTATGCTATATACTACATAGCACAATTTATTTAAAATTTGAAAAATCTCTACTATTCGCAGCACAAAAGCCACTCATAACAACGATTCGGGGCGATATTTGAAAATTTGTTTCGTAAAAACCATCCATTATAACTGATACATCTTGACTTATATCAGTTATTTTCTACAATTCCTTACTTAATAATGTCAACTTCATCTGAAATTTTGTTATATATTAGTCAGCTTGGGACGAAAAGACACATACCAATAAAACAAAATAAGTAAAAGGACTATCGGGAATACAATTTGTCTGTAATATATTGTTATATTCTCAAATGATTTAAACAATATTATGGAACAAATAACGTTATTTCCCAACAGCCCCTTCACTTTCAGGACTAACTATTTCTTTATAGCTTTCCTAGTCAAAACAAGTAATTATTCCCCAGATTTAATTAACATATATCTGAACAATAATTTCCGCCTGCACAAACAGCCTTGCTTTCAGTTTTTACAATCACTTCGTTGTCTGCGTTTTCATTGTTTTGATCAATAATACTAAATGCTTCAATAACTGGTGTCACAATATCACTCCTTTCCACATAAAATGATATAAATTATATATTTTATGTTATTTTTATTTTGAGAAATTTAAGTCATAAACAAAACAAGTTTGCTTGTCTTTATTTAAATTTCTCAAGTAATTTATATAATCCTTTTTTAAGGGATTATTCCAAATTTCTAATAATGTAAGTTGATTAATATTACCCAATATATACTTTGGAAATTGCGGACAAATTAAAACGTCTCCATTAAAATCAATTGTTATTCTGGCATCACCAGCACAACATTTCCATGTATTTTTTCCTTCTTTCCTAGTTTCACCCTTTTTATCTAAATGATATACATCATTTGATATATCTGCATAATAGAAATCGAAATCAATATTTTCACATATTTCTCGATATACATTTGCTAATTCGTTTCTACTGATAAATAATTCATTTTCATGTTCTTTTGCCCATCCTTTTAACATTAAATTAGATAACTGAATTGACACTACACCAATTGCATGCAGCTCTTTCATCATACTTACAAGACTATTCTTCGTTATACCATTCACTACCGTGTTAGTAATAATTTTATATCCTTTTTGAATCGCACATTTAATATTGGCAATAGTTTTTTGATAATTCCCCTTTCCTCTAATATAGTCATGTTCCTCTTGGGCACCATCAACGCTAACCTCAAACGTTAATAGATTACCATTTTTCACATCGCCGAGTTGTTCTATAAAATTATCTAACATAATCCCGTTTGTGAATATATTAACCATAATGCCTTTTTCCAAGCACTGCGATACATATTTTGCAAGATTATCAACCAATAAAGCCTCTCCACCAGTTATAGTCAAATTTAAAATATTTGAATCAAGAAGCTTTTGAAATATACTTTGAATTTGAGCATCACTTAGCTGTTCTACACATTTTTCTCCTTCATAACAATGTTTACATTGAAGATTGCATCGATTTGTAATTTTCCATTGCACTTTTAAAGGCTGCAAAAACTTAATTTCTTCATCGTAACTTTGATCTTCAATTATCATATCTGAAATTTTCTGATATAAACATTGTACTTCAACTTCATCGATTTTTAACTCATTTGCAATTTCACTAATATGCTTTTTTTCATAATACATATTAAGTAATTTACAGGTTAAATCATTTACAATGTAATACTGATCTCTTATATAAACAATATTTCCTTGTTCTGTTTTTGTATATCTCATATTTTTTTAACTGAATTTTTATCATTCAGCATCCTTTCTCTCAAATTTTTAGTCACCTAAACCACCTATTTAATTATTTTAAAATTAAAAGACCATCTTTAAACATTGCATATAAAAATTCCATTACCTCTTTCTTTTTGCTTTCTTTTAAACCTTTCAAAAAACTTTCAATCTGTTCTGTTTTCATAAGTGTTTTAATCATTAAAAATCCCTCTTCATCAATAATTCTATTAGGTCTACCTACAAGTAAATAATCATGGTTAATTCTTCTAATATGATCAAAACAGAGAATCATCTTCTTATCTTTACAATCCTTAAAGAATATCTCAATTGCTTGGGAAACTAAACAATCTTTACTATATGTAAGTGGATGATCAGAAATCTCTGCCTTACAGCCACCTAAACATTGTGTAAAATCTCTGCAATTCTTACATAGATCTGGCAACCATTTTAATGAACGAAACTCTGTAAATTCTTTATTATTCCATATTTCATATAAACTATTTTGATTCATAGAACCATATGACTGATTTGATGAAGCACAAATTTTTACGCTGGCATCTGCTTCAATACATACCGAAGCAATACCAGCACTACAACCGTGACATAAATAACGATATTTTTTGCGAACTTGACAAGTTGGAATAACATTACTTACTTTAATCATATTATCTTCTTGTAATTGACCAAAAAATAAATCAATTATCTCTTTTATATTCTCATTTTTTTCAGCTCGTCCAATTTTGTTAAGTCTAGCCACACACATCTGACACCCATACATTTTAGCCAAATCTTGAACACTACTTATACAATTAGTATTTCTCTCAGATATGGTAAAATTCAATGTAATAGAAGGGCCATTTTTCATTCGATGTATGAAATCAATATTAGAAACTACCTTTTTATATGCACCTTTGTGTCCAACAACTGCATCATGAACCGTTTCATCTCCATGAACAGATATCCCTATACTTTCTATTAACGAAAATATATCTGTTGTAAAACAATCCAAATTCATACCATTTGTAACAAGTATCTGATGCAATCCTAATCGCTTACCGTACATAAGAATTTCATTGATATGCGGATGCAACAGAGGCTCACCCCCTGTATAGATTACTTCACACACACTATATCCCTTGATTTCATCTAAAAGTTTTTTAATAGTTTTTAAATCTAAATCAACATTCCTTGCATCGCCTTGTGAGCAAAAAGAACAATTCAAATTACAACGATTAGTTAATTTTATTGTAATTGATGTAGGAAAAAATATAGGATAAATACTTGTATTATTCTCTATAATTGATTTGTATAACACTTTTATTTACTCCTCTTCATTTTTCTCACATTCTCGCATATCACTTTCATTTACAGTTTCTTCCACTTGTAAAATTCTGCATTCTGTAATTTCAGGCTTTACTTTCTTAATAAATATTTCTACGTCCATAACCCTATTTCAATCCTTTCTTTACTGTAATACACTTTCTGTTTTTTCCTTAACATTTCGTCAAAGCGTTGCCATTCCGAATATAAACACTCCTTATTATATGGGCATACTGAACACTCAGGACATTTGGGCCAATATACCATATTTAAACATTTTTCATACTTTATAAACTCATATACATATCGATTTGTGTGATGATTAAACAAAAAATCCAATTTATGATAAATATCTTCTATATCATAACCTTGTGACATTTCATTCAAATAAACGTAAATCACTTTCAATAACTCATTTCGAGAATTAATTTTAAAAATTTGATGTTCCTTTATAAATCGTGAATAATAAAATAAAGCATTTTCATATTCATGATTACTCATCAATAATAGCGCAATAACAAAATCTAAATACAGGAAATTAAAATCAAAATCTTTATTGCCATAGAACCGAAATAGAACCGAGCTAAACGGACTTCTTCTATATGTATAGTTTGTACTTAATAATATAAAATTCTGTAATAATTCATTTTTCTCATACTGAGTAAGTGAATCAATCCTCATTATCTTTTTCATATTTTCTTGTAGCGAATCTATATATTTATACGACTGTTCATCTATATCAAATATCTGACTTAATCGAGGAACATAAACTCGATAAGTAGGAAATCCTAAATACGAAAAATCACCTGTATACATTTGAAGATTATTTTTTCTTAATATTTCAAATACATATTGTAATGCCTCCGTATTATTATCCATTTTTCTAAAAATTTTAGGAACAGAAACGGTCTCTCTATTGTCTTTATAAAATAGATATACTGGACTATTTCCAGAATTATTTATGTAATTATCCACAAAATCATAATAATCACTTGGCTTTTCAAGATTCCAGTCAGATGTATTTGAACAAACTTTTTCAAAAGCAACTTTTTGCATGCCCTGTGCCAAAGTATCAATCGTCTTTCCTTGTAACATTTCTGTTATACAACGCTCTAGTGCAATCTCAAAATCTACATCTGAGCCTAAAACAAATACATATCTGGACATTTTTCGCTCTAAAACAATCAATCCAACAACTGGGTATTTATCTCCATTCGTACAATCTAATACCTCCCATATAAAACCATGTTCCTCTATACACTTCATTTTCTGATAAACTGCGTACTTCTCAATTTCTTTTTTTTCTATATAAGGACATTTAATATGATCTTTGGATATACATTTATGAACATATCTTTCAAAAATTTCTGACACCCCTTGGACTATTGCTTCTTCTTTGCTATTCCCTGCACATAGTCCATTTGAACCACATAATAAATTCAACAAACGATTGGGTACAGAGACTTTTTTCTTTGTTACTTCATTTACATAATCTATTCTGTATTGATATAAATTACTTCCTACAAATCTTTCAAAATCATCCTGTATAATTTTTTCCAACAAATCATTACTTTGATATTCACATTCAAACGCTTTATTAGGGTAATTCTTAGTTGAATACCAAAATTTCATTCCATTTCTACTTTGTAATCTTTCCATAAGTTCAGCAAGACCACTAGCTAATGCTAATTCATATGTCATGCCTTTTCCGTTTGTACCAATTTTCAGACCATTATCTATCTCTACTCTAACAGAATAAAAACAATTACAATTATTTAGTTCAGATGTGATCTGATACTTTATATGATTTTGCAATAAAATATTTTCAATAAATTCAATTGTTTCTTTTGGTTTTTTATCTTTTCTACTCATAATCTTCCTTAATTATAATAATACTTTATGGACTTCCTGAAATTCACAACCGCAATCCGCCAAAACAGGAGTGACATCACAAGTGCAATCACTACCGTCAGATAGTTATTGTCTATTAAAACTCCAAGTGGGAAATTATAAATTACAATTGCCGGAACCAGGAATATAAAACATAATTTTATCGCCATAGGATAAATGGCATATGGCTGTTTTCCAATATCCATCAATGTCCAAAAAATTTGAATCAATCCCTGAATTCTCACAAAGCGCAACGAAAATGTAACCATCATAAATAAAATGCTAAATAACAGGCTTACCGCACATAAAATCAACATGATATACAAAATAATATTTAGAATTCCAATTGAAAATCCTCCCATAGAAACAGAATAAAACAAAAATAAAATTCCAAAAAATGTACCTGCAAACAATCCAAAGTTAAACTGTCTTAATGTTAATATAAAAATAGTATCAACGGGTTTGAGAAGAATTGCATCCAAATCATAATTTTTTACTTTCATTGGAATTCGGATTAAATTAAAGAAAAACATACCTCCAAATATAGAATCCACAATCCAAACTGTAGCTAGCAAAATAAACACTTCATATTTACCCCATCCACAAATACTTTCAACACCAGTATCATAAATAAAATAATAAAACAAAATGTTAGACAAATATCCTAATACTACAGTAAACATACTAACTATGAAATTGAATCGATATAGGAGTTCTCTGCGAAAACAGTTTTTTAAAAAATTAAAATATAATCTCAAATAATTCACTTATTTACCTCTACGAACCATATCCACAATACATTCTATTTGCTTTGACTTTGGTTACAATTAAAACAATACTTAATAAAATACACCAAATTAATTGAATACCAATTGCTGCAAATATTTCATCTCGTTCTAAATTCCCCATATAAATATCCACTGGAACAAACAATGTATATTTAAATGGCAAACAGGAAAGCACTTTATTGATTTCTTTTGGAAATAAAGTCAACGGGAGTAATCCTCCCGACAAAAAACTTTCGATATTGTCCCATAAATCTAATAAACCCGATATTTCTTCTATCCAGGTTGCTAAGAATCCCAAAATGCAGCCTATTATATATTTCAATACGAAAGCCAGAAAAAATGATACCAGAAAAAATACAATATTACGAAATTTACAATAAATATATTTATGAATCACAGCAACAAAAATCAAAAACGGAATACTAATATTGAACAGATAAATTACTTTCTCCGCACTGAGCATCATGAAATTAAAACAAATAAAATTGGTTGGCTTTAGCATGAAATTATGCATACTGCCATCTTGTATCATATCTGCTATTTTTACTGTATTCTCTCTCATATTAAGTAGTCTCGAACATAAAAATACCAGAACATAATATGTAATGATTTGTGTATAGGAATATCCGCCAATTTTACTAAAATCATTTCCATAGACTGCTTTCCATAATAATATATACACGAATAATGGTACACATCCAAAGCAGAAATTCATCAGTACATTACTTCTATATGCTGTAAATTCTTTTATTTTTAGTTTCAATACTGCTTTATGTAATCCCATTAAATTTCTCTTCTTTCAAGCAACTTTGTTATCGTTTTTTCAAAATCATCCTCTTTGCCATATTCTTTTAACTCACGAATCGATCCATCATAAATTATTGCCCCCCTATTGATTACAATGATCCGATCACACAATTCCTCAACATCTTTCATATTATGACTGGTGAGTATCATAGTTGACTGATGTTTATAATAATACTCCTTGATAAAATCTCTTAACTTCTTCTGTGAAATAATATCCAATCCAATCGTTGGTTCGTCCATAAATAATATGGATGGCTCATGTAAAAGCACTAAAATAAATTCCATTTTCATTCTTTCACCCAACGATAGTTTTCTCACTGGTGTTCTCAGCAAATGATTTACATCCAACAACTCAGACAACTGATTGACCCTTTTCTTTATGGTATCCCTATCCAACTGATAAATCTGACCTTCTAATTCAAAAGAATCGTACGAAGAAACATCCCACCAAAGCTGACTCTTATTTCCCATGATAAGACCGATCTGCCTCAAAAATTCTTTTTTTAATTCACACGGTGTAAAGCCATTGACCTGAAGTTCTCCTGCAGATGGATAAATCAATCCTGATAACATTTTTAATGTTGTCGTTTTTCCGGCACCATTTAACCCAATCAATCCAACCATGTCTCCCTGTTTGATATCAAAACTAATATTTTCAACCGCTTTTACCTGTTTATATTCGCATTTGAATAATGACTTTAAAATATTCTTTGTTTCTGCCTGTTGTTTTACTTTATATATTTTACTTACTTGTTTCACAGAAATCATTATAACTCCCTTTATATAACCATTTCCTAATGAATCTCTTATCTCACGAAATAAATTCAATCTGCTTGTATTTTTATAATATATCTATCTCTCCAAAAACACCATGGCTTTTCGCTTGTAAAAATTTATCGAATCTTTATAAATGAAAAGCCATGGTATGAATTTGTTTTCTGGTATATAATATATCTTCCAAAATAAAATTGATATGGAGGTTTTATTCATGATTCAAAAATTAATTTCACTCTTAAAGAAATCAACTGCCACCCTATTATTGACCGTAGCGTTTTCTGTGATAATTCAAGATACTTCCTTCATTATGGAAAGCACTACAATCGAATGCCATCAGGAAGCGCCTGAATTAGGAGCTGCTGATTATAACAACTAATCAATAACTTCAATTTTTCTTTCTTCCTGGAGATATACTTTATATATCTCCTTTTCTCTGTCAAAATAATACAAATCACTCATATAATATATTGCCTTTGACCACTGATTGAGTTCCTGATCTGATGCTCCCTCTTTCTCTAATACCTTTAAAACATTATTTAAGCAAAACGGAATCACTGAAGCCTTCCCACAAAATAATTCAAATTTAAGCACTGTTATGGCTCTTTTCCAATTTCGGTGTCTGAGTACATAATTATTTAATAAAAGAGCATATGAGCGATACCTATACTCATTCCGCACCTTACTACCACACATTCTTTGTAGAACACTCTCAAAAATCCTGTCTGCCTCTTCTTCCTGCCCCGTTTCCCTTAACAGGAGACAATAATAATTCATTATCAGTACCTCATTTCTCATTGGGATATGATAAAATACATCTTTTAAAAGTCCTTTTACCTTTTTCAATGCTGTCTGTACAGATAGCTCGCCGATCCGGTTTGCTATTAAGATCTCATGAAAATTCACCACCATTTTGTTTTCAGCGATTTCCAAATCAAGTCGCCGCTTCAGTTCCTCCAAAATCTCCTTAGCTTCCACATATCTGCGCTGCATCAACTGGATATCCATACATCTGCGCAGTTCCATCACCTCAAACGAATCTGTCACCACATATCCATTGTACCTTCCTTTTTCCATTCCAAGCTTCTCAAGCATCTTTTCAAATGTTTTTTTATTCGGCGACATCTTTCCTGTCTCAAAGCGTGAAAGAGACCCCGTATCCTGATAGATTCCGTCTGCAAATTCTTCCTGCGTCATGCCTTTTGCCTTTCGCTCATCACGAATCCTTTCATAATCTAGGTGATATTCCATCTGAGAACAATTATGGAAAAGTGCATCCGTAGAACACCATTTCTCTGCAAAAGACTTCCATAAAAAATTTAGCGTATCATGATATTTTGCCCATTTGCTATATAATGGCAAAATTCTCATCTGTTGTTCGGCCTGTACCATGATCTCCAAAAGTGGCAGCATGAAATAAATCATCGTATTCCTGCGCAATTCCTCTATACCTCTCTCGCAGAGTGCCATCACCTGTACATACTTTTCTTGATGATATGCAATCCGTGCGCGTAGCCACACACATTTCGCCAAAATTTTAGCATGTTCTTCGCAATCCGTAAAATGATCTTCTATATATTTCATACAACTTTCCAGATGCTGTTCTGACTCCACTTGAGCATTCTCTGAATCTTGCTCAATCCGCACTTTTTCCATCGCAAGCAAATTCTCCATCTCAATCGTGGAAATCAAATACTGATCGATCTTGGCATATGTAAAATTTGAGAGTGTTTTATCAACTGCCAGTCTCAGGTTTTTCAATGCTTTATCATAGTCCTTATCAATATGATAATACATGCTTGCTTTCATACGATATCGGTACATTTGATCCACATTGGTCCTCTCAGGATAATTCGCTAAGATTTTCTCCGATAACCCTCTTTTTTTCTTCAAAATGACCTTTTCCAACAGGGCACGCATCCGCACCATACGATACATCTCTGATTTTAATACCCGCTCAAGTTTATCTGGCGCTTTTCCTGCGCGCTGCAGTAAAATATCTGTCATCAGAGGGTCTGATTCACATTGGTCTTTTTCAATCTGATAAAGCATCTGGGATGAGCATATACCATCTGAAAGCTTCTCACGCGTCATGCCTCTTTTCTCTCTCCGCGCCTGTTCAATCAGGCTTCCAATTGTTGTATAGCTCATCAATTCCCTCCTGTATATACTCCTCTGTTAATTTTATATATTACCACGCATCTAGTACATCGAATAATAATTAACTGACACTTTGACTTGTCTGATTATTTATCTGCTACGTTGTCATCAATCGCCTTAGCCACCGCTACGACTCATTCCTTCGCCTTGCATAGGAACAATCATACTGCATCAATGTATCAGAAATTTATTATTCAATGTACTAGCACCTCCCATCAATAAAAGTCTATGCTTCTCACAAGAGAAACTCCTCTCTCCACCGATCACACTTTCCATGTAAGGTATAGCAACATTCCTTTTCCAGAAAGATTAATTACTCTGAAACTGTAAAAATATGCAAAATTACTACAAGAGTAAATATAAACCTTTTTTTTACAGTTGGAAAGTTCTTTTTCAGGAATTCTTAGAAATAGTCGCAGAATAACTTGCGCATATAATGCAGGATAAATTCTTATAAACTAGACGAAAAAAGGAGCCAGAGCGGGCTGCGGTGACTGATGACAACGACGGTAAGAGATGGTGTTAAGGAATTAAAAATTTATTAAATAACTTGACACGAATCTGATTTCGGACTAAAATAGCAAGTACGAAATCAGACTTTGTTTTATAAAGCAAATTATAGCGACAATCTTTACATAATTCCAAGAAAAAATTTCAAAACAAACTTGAAAGGAGTCCTAAAATATGACAATACGTCCCCTACCAAAACAAAATGAACTAAACCGCCTAAATAAAGCTATTTCCGAATTTTATCATGACCTTTGTGTGCAGCTTGGCATCTCCGAAAGCGTTTTTGATATCTTTTATGCCATCTCTGCGCTTGGTGATGGCTGCTGTCAAAAAGACATCTGCGATTACGCATTTACTCGCAAACAGACAATTCACTCTGCGATTCACAAACTGGAAAGGGAAGGCATGCTTTATTTAAATCCTGGAAAAGGACGTGAAATGCACATTTTCCTGACACCTGCAGGCAAACAATTTATAGAAGAAAAAATTGCTCCTGTAATTGCAATGGAAAATGAAGTCCTCTCACAAATGCTGCCTAATGAAACTGACTTGTTGCTCTCGCTGACAGAAAAATATCTTGACTGTCTGCGCAATCAAATAAGAAAGGATGCATTAAAATGAAAATTCAATTGTCAGACCATTTCACAACACCACGATTACTGCGGTTTGTGTCTCCATCTATTATTATGATGATTTTTACCTCCATCTATGGTGTGGTCGATGGTCTGTTTGTATCGAATTATGTAGGAAAGACGCCCTTTGCCGCAGTCAATCTAATCATGCCATTTTTAATGATTATGGGCGCTGTTGGATTTATGTTTGGCACTGGCGGCAGTGCTGTTGTCTCACAGGCTCTCGGCGAGGGAAAACCAGACAAGGCAAACCAATATTTTTCTATGATGGTCTATGTTGTCATTGGAAGCGGTATTGTGTTGACGCTGGTCGGACTCCTTTTTTTGCGTCCAATTGCCGCCGCTTTTGGCGCTTCTGGCGAGATGCTTAACAACTGTGTTGTATACGGGCGTATTATCCTGTGCACACTGACAGTATTTATGTTACAAAATGTTTTTCAGAGCTTTCTAGTCACAGCCGAGCGTCCACAACTTGGTCTTGCTGTCACTGTTGCCGCTGGCGTCACTAATATGCTTCTCGACTTTATTTTTGTGGCTGCTTTTCGCTGGGGTATTATTGGCGCAGCAGCAGCCACCGCAGCAAGCCAATTAATTGGAGGTCTTGTGCCGTTAATATACTTTTTAAGACCAAACACAAGTAAACTGCACTTAGTAAAAACCAAACTAAACGCACACATTTTAGGCAAAACTTGTATCAATGGCTCCTCTGAACTGATGACCAATATTTCCATGTCACTTGTCAATATTTTATATAATTTTCAATTGATGCACTACATTGGCGAAGATGGAGTAGCCGCATATGGTATTATCATGTATGTAAGCTTTATCTTTGCTGCAATTTTTATTGGTTACTCTATTGGCAGTGCGCCCATTATTGGCTATCACTATGGTGCTGGAAATCATGTAGAATTAAAGAGCTTATTCCGAAAAAGTCTATGCCTAATCACACTTTGGAATATTATTTTAACAGCATTGGCAATCTTAACTGCACAGCCACTTGCAAAAATTTTCGTTGGTTATGATATCGGTTTGACCGAACTAACCACACGAGCACTGGCTTTATATTCCCTGTCGTTTTTGTTCATGGGCTATAATATTTTTGGCTCCGCCTTTTTTACAGCACTTGGAAATGGTGTGGTCTCCGCCGCAATTTCTTTTCTGAGAACATTGCTGTTTCAGATTGCAGCCGTGTTGATTCTACCGCTCTTGTTGGGTATTGACGGTATCTGGCTTGCAATCGTAGTCGCGGAACTGCTTGCGCTTATTATCACAGTCTACTTTTTTGTCAAAAAGAAAGACAACTATCATTATCTATAACTTAGTTTCCAATAGACACTGGTAGAGCGCCCGAAAAAATGCCCCATAATCCTGCCCTTCCGAAAGCCCAGACACACTGCCATCTCCCGCCTCTATAATCCGCCAAGCGCCATTATCCAGCTCTGCAAAATCCACCGTGTAAAACACGCTTGGCAGATTACAATATTTTTCAACAAGTTCCTTGGGCGGTGTGACGGCAGTTAGAATCTGCCCAGAATTTCGTGATACAGTGGCAATTTCATGATTGATGTAAAACACTCTGTACTCATTTGTTTTGCCGCCATATTGTTTCAAATCCAGAAATTCCTTAATGCAGATTCCTCCTGTAAGCAGATTTCCACGATATTGATAAAACACCTCCATCCATTGATTAAACGCATCCTGTTCAATGGAATGGTCAAAATATCGCGGAAATTCTGTTCCCTTGACGGATTTCACATAGTCTTTCACCATAAACCTAGAAAAATCTTTTTTCACTTCTGCAATGTTAATCTCCTCATGCAATGGAAAAATCTGCATTTTAGCAGTATCTTCCTCTATGAGCTTGTATACATTTGGAAAGACATGCATCACTGTATATGCCTCTGGATCTGTCACCAGACAAATACCGCGCTCCCACAACTGACTATAAAATTCTCTGTACTGTTCCGGCTTCATCATCCACCCGCGATAGACAGCCACCACTTCTTCTGACGGCACATTAGCCAGCACTAATTTTCCCTCATCAAACCATTTTTCATACTCAAATATTACCACATCAAACAGACCAGTTTCCATCACTGTGTCATATTCTTCCTGCAAATCCTCATCAACCTTATGAATATCAAAAAAGCTTGAGGGGAACACAATTGTATTTACCATAATATCACCTATATTGATCTAAAATCAAATGCATCTTCTCTGTTCAAAAGCTGCGCCCACCGCGCAGAGATCAATTTTGCATAATGCAGCGCATAAAGTCCATAATTGCCCAACGCATAACCATCATTCATTTCCAGAAAAATAGTCTGCTCCTTCCCATCTTTTACAATCACTGCAAAATCAATACTGCACCCCATTGGGCGATTTGGAATGGTCCGAAATGCCGCCACCACGCAGTCGATCACTTTCGGATCGTAACAGTAATGATAATCACCTTTATATGGTCTGATATCCACCAACTCATCATAAAGCATAAACCCGCGCCATTCTCTTTTAATGTCCAACACCTCTGTACAGAGCACCTCATAGTTCTCATAACAACTGCCACAACCGATTAAATCCCGCGGTCCGTTTATGACAATTCCAGTAAATGCCTTATCTCTAACCGGCTTTACAAACACACCCCACTTTTCAGGATTTGCATTGATAGAATCAATATAATCTGTCCAAATATTTCGCCCCATAAAAGGCTTTAATTGTATTGGATAGTCCTCACAAAACGGCTTCACATCAAATTTTTTAAGAATTGTCTGTACTTGATCAATATAATCCAGCACAATATCCTCCGCTGTCACAGCGTCATAAATCGTGTCAATCACTTCGTATTTCACAATCTCCGCTCCCATCTCTCGAAAACCAAAAACAGCGTGTGAGATGTTCTGTGAGTGATATTCTCCGTTTTTTCTTACCTTTGCATATATTTTCATTCTAAATCTCTTTTCAATAAGGAACTGTTCAGAAATAAAATCAATACGTCTCCGCCACGCTCACAAACATCAGTCGTGCTTTCAAATCTGCCGCATCTTGAAAACTTCCGCGCAGAATATCCTTTTTTTCCAACTGGATTTTCACTGGTCTTTCATTGGAAATCGTAAAGAAATTATCGCTGAAAATAACGTCCGCATCTGCAAAATCCATCTCAACAAATGGCGCAAACACATCACTCTGCACTGTAATCTCATAGCTCTCTTCTGTCTCTTTTACCTCCGTTGTAAAATGCGGTTTGGGCAATTCCATATGCTTGTATGGCACAAAGGTTTCAACGTCCGTCAGAATTGTTCCGTCTGCAAGTGTAACTTCCGCCTCAAAAAATAGATTGCATTTATCGATAGCTTTCTTATCATCCGCACAGTTATCCTTAACTTCTTTATTTAAGAAAATTGTGTCCATTTCACATTTTAACAACACACATGCACTCAAAGCTTTTGCCTGTGCCTCTGTTTTCCACTCCTTTATCACATGAAATGTCGTGTCTCGCACGCGCAACGACACGTTACAGTTTTGTTCCACGAATGTCTCATTTTCAAGATAAACACAAATAAAATCTTCCGTTTTCTGAATACTGATTGCAACTGGCGCATAAAACTTTGCAGCCATATAATGCAGCGCTTTCCATCGACCATAATAGTCAATACTCGCCCACGAAGCCACCGGCCAGTTGTCATTAATCTGCCAGTAAAGAGTTCCCATACAGCGCCCTCTGTTGTGCCGCCAATGATCCACACCACTCTTAATTGCCATGCCTTGCAATACCTGTGTCACATAGAGCAGGCTCCGAAAATCTTTTGGATATCTAAAATTTTCAGAGAGATAATAAAGCATTTTGCCATTGGCGGAAGCATTTTTCTGATGACTTTCCATCACTTTTGAGAAAATATTTCTGTCCTTTTCCTCTGTGAAAGAGGCTACCGTTTTCAGGCAGGGAAACGATTGAAATCCAAATTCTGAACAGAACCGGAAAAAATACTTCTGGTAATCACTGAACGGTTTTTGTCCATGCCACACATCCCAGTAGTGCACATCGCCGCGCCTGTCAGAATCCGGCTCATCAAAACACCCTCCCGACGACGGTGACGACGGCCAATAAAAGGTCATATCATCTGCCTCACGCACTGCTTTTGGCAAAATATCCTCAAATAATTTAATATAATCCGCGCGCAGATACATAGACTCTTTCTGAAAATCCCCCCAATGATGCCATGCAGACTCAATTTCATTGTTGCCACACCATAATCCCAGCGACGCATGATGACGAATCCGCCGCACATTGTCAAGGGTCTCCTGTCTAACTGTGGCTGCAAAATCGTCTGTCACATCATATACATTGCAGGCGTACATCAAATCCTGCCACACAATCAAACCATATTTATCACATAAATCATAAAAAACGTCAGATGGATAATATCCGCCACCCCAAACGCGGACACAGTTAAAATTGGCACGGGCACAACACTTTAGCAAATAGTCAATTTGTGCTTTGTCAATCCACGGATAAACTGCATTTTCTGGTATGTAATTCCCGCCTTTTGCAAAAATCTTCACCCCGTTTATTATAAAAGCAAACTCATTTCCCCACGCATCCGCCTCTTGACTAATGGTCAGCGTTCGCAGACCGATTGTTTTTGTATCACATTGTATCTGTTCACCATTGCAATCAACAGAAACAGTCAGTTGATACAATGGCTGCTGACCGTAACCATTTGGCCACCAGAGCTTTGGATTCTGCACAACAAGCTCCGCCTCATAGACAGGATTTATCTCTGTTTTCTCAACGCATTTTGCCACAACTTTTGCAACAGGTTTCGCATCATGTTCATTTTTTTCTGCAAATATCACTGTGACTACTATTTTAGTCTGTGTTGATACCACATCGTCTGCACCTGTCATTTTCGTTTGTTCTAGCAGCATATTGTCAGTTGTTATTGGTGTGTTTGTTTTGCTTAACTTCTCACTTGTTGTTCGATTTTGCACGAATGCCTCAGCACCAGACAACGCTATTATTGTACGGATACGAACACTTCCATTCTCCTCATGATATTGTCTGATGCGCACATCTTCAATTCTGACAGCACTATTTCCTTCTATATAGATGTCACGCCAAATTCCTGCGTCTACAAGCTGTGGACCCCAGTCCCAGCCAAACATAGAATGCGCCTTGCGTACCAACTGATTTCCTTTTATCGCGCCACATGGCTGATATAAAATACTTTTGTTTTCCTTATACTTATAATGCGCCATAAATTGAAGTACCGAATCAAATACAATACAAATCTCATTCTCACCCACATGCACATACTCTTTGACAGGAAATCGATATGTACGATGCATATTGTCTGTCGATGCAATCTTCTTTCCATTCATAAAAATCTGTGCCAGTGTGTCAAGCCCTTCGCAGACCAAAATCAATTCCTCTTGCGCAAACAGTTCCTCGCTTACTGTAAAGCGACGCACAAACTGATAGTCTTTCCAAAACAATTCGCGTACTGCATACTCATTTTCTCTGTAATATGGATGCGCAATTTTTCCCGACGCATAAAGCCCTGAAATAACACTTCCTGGCACTTTCACTGGGCAAAGTAGCTCTCCTGTCTCATTTTTTAACTCCCAGTTTCCGTTTAATTCTAATATTGTCATACAATAAAGCCCTTTCCGCAATAAATCACTTGTTTTTCTGTTGTAATGTTTCTATTATAAAGCATTTACAAAAACAGAATCAACCAATTTTTCATCTTCGTTACTATTCACGACCTAGAAGCCGCTCATAGCAACGATTCAGGGCGATACATTGTTTTCATGAACATTTGATTGAAATGTATATTCCCCTATGCTAAAATATGTGTTACAAAAGTCTCAAAAACTTTCGGAACCTTTTGTATTGGATGCTACGAGAATATTGGGTGGAAGATTCCAAAAGTTTATTAAATAATTATGGGAGGGAAAAATGATACTACATATTTCAGATTCATATTTATGGCTACCAGTAAACAAAAAAAATCCAGAAGTAAAACTTCATTTTTATTGTAATAACACTAAATTTCAAGAGATTGATATTCAATTAGGTGGAACCGACAGCAATTTTTATACGTCAATGGACGTAAGCAAATATCTTGGTCAGAATATAGATATAAAGGGAAATATATCTGACGACATGCTTTACAATATTTTCTGTTACAAAGAAGAAGTACAAAATGTGTATCCTTTCCGCCCGCAGATACATTTTGCACCAAAAATCGGTTGGCACAATGACCCGAATGGTCTTGTTTATGCAGACGGTATTTATCATCTTTATTACCAATGGAATCCCTATGGCGTTATTTGGGGAAATATGCATTGGGGACACGCTGTAAGTAAAGATTTAATAAAATGGGAGCATAAACCTATGGCAATGGAACCCGATCAGTATGGCACAATTTACTCTGGTTGTGGCTGGCAGGATAAAGATAATATTGCAGGATTTGGCAAGAATACATTACTTTTTTTCTATACGGCAGCGGGCGGGTGCAATCAATGGTCTATTGATGCTGGCAATCAGCATACACAACGCTTGGCAATATCCACTGACAAAGGAGAAACTTTACAACCTATAGATGGAACAATTCTTCCACATATAAGAGGTGGAAATCGTGATCCAAAAATATTTTATCATAAAGAAAGTGCTGCATATATTATGGTGCTTTACCTAGATGAATACGAATTTGCAATTTTCCGCTCTACTGACTTGATTCATTGGGAAGAAACACAGAGATTTTCCGCTGGAAAAATGAATGAGTGTCCCGACTTATTTGAATTGTCTATTGACAATACAGTAGAAGAAAGAAAATGGGTATTTTGGTCTGCTGATGGATATTATCTTGTAGGCAACTTTAATGGTTATCATTTCGCACCAGAATCAGAAGTATTGTGTGCATACAGTACAAAATTGGCATACGCAACACAGACTTATGCAGGAGTAACGGACAGAATTATCAGTATTGCCTGGCTTCGGCTGGCAAATGACCGCGGAAACTACAGAGGATTAATGTCTATTCCAATGGAATTGTCATTATTTAAAACTGATAATAGATATAAATTACGTTTTCATCTCCCCAAAGAATTTTTAACATACAGACAGCTTCGCGAAGAATTGAAAAAGGGCGAAAAAACATTTCAAACCATATTGAAAGGTACTTCTGCAGAAATAACATTAAATTGGAAAGCACAGGAAACAGGATATACAAAAATATTGATAGGAAATACTGCAGTTACTGTAAACTTTGATAAGGGAAATATTGAATTTATAAATGCACAGATTTATTCAGAGACAATCATCGTTCCATTCAATAAGAAAGAATCCTTAAACTTAGACTTTATTATTGACCAGGAAGTAATAGAGTTTTTGGGAAATGATGGCGTAATTTATGGAGCAGTTGAAACAGAAGAAAATATATTGCGAAAAGAAATTGCAATAGAATCCACAGTGGAACTTGAATCAATGCGATTATATGAAATTATCACTGAATAAATTTACAAGTAGAAGAAAAAGCGTGACAAATAATGAATCCTTTTAATGAATGAATACTTTTAGGAGCATCTATTTATGAAATGGCTACAAAGATTGGGCATTATGATTATACTTTTGCCAACAATGTTAATCACAACATTCATAATATACGAATTTTTTGGCATGGGTATCAATCATCTTGCAACCCAAAGACAGACGAATACATTACAGCGAAACTTAGAAAAAGAAATCTCTGATATTGAGATTGTAAGTGTTTATTCGGAAACTGGAAATACTTCAGGAACCAGTAATCATGTTGATTGTCTATCTTCTATTATATTTTCAACGCAAATGCAAGAAACTGAAATTACGGCTTGTATGTCAAAATACTATACATTCGACGATTTGGATTGCTATGTAAATCAAACAGATGATGGAAATTATATCTTTTATATCAATACATCAGCTCCATTTAGAGATAATATAGAGGGTCAATAAACAAAACTCTGGCAGTTTTTGGAATTATATAGTATAATAACTTTAACTTATCTATGCAAAAATGTGCATTCTTATTGTAGTTGTATGAATTGGTTCTATTATTAGTCAAACCGACTTGTACACTACAATGAGCATGCCAACATTTATACTTTGCATAGAAATTTTTTTATCGAAAGGATGTGATTTTGATGAGAACTATGAACTGCTGCTTGTTCACTGTTCTCATCTAACAGACCCCATTTTTAAGCAGCTTTCAATGAAAGTAGAGGTATCTTTATGAAGAGAAAAAAATTGTTCTGTATAGTATTATCTATCGCCATGGCAATTACAACCATGGATTTTCCGGCGGCCGCATCCGAAGTTCTAACTGAAACTACAGACGTGTCAGAAGAAACTTCTGCTGAGCAGGAAAGTACAACTATACAACAAGAAACAACAAAAGAGACTGAAACAGAGCAAGAGTCTGTCCGCAATACAACAGTCGAAACAGAATCTAAAACGGAGGAGACAATAGCACTTAATCCTACCGAATCAACAGAAATTGAAACGGAAAAGACAACAAACTCCGCAACCGAAAAAACAACAGAGAACGAGACAGAAAAAGCAACAGAAACCATAACTGAAGAAGCAACCGAAGTTCAAACAGAGAAGACAACAGAAACCGAAACAGAAGAAACAACTACGCTTGAAGAAGAAACAGAAAAAACGACTGCACTCGAAACCGAAACAGAAGAAGTGACAGAAACCACTATGGAAGAAACACCCGACTCCAAGCAACAGGATACCAAACTTCAAGTGTCTTATCATACCGCAGATGAAATCCTAGCATTTCTGGAACAAGAAAACGCTGTGAAAACAGATAAAATTACTTATAAGGAACAACCTTCTGTCACAGCGCCATATAAAGCTGGTTCCTTGTCCTCTGAAACTCTTGATTCCGCTGCGGCTATGATTCGTCAAATTCGTTTTATTGCAGGTCTGCCCTATGATATATCTTTAAATGAAGATTATAATGATTTAAGTCAATCAGCGGCACTCATAAACTATATCAATAACGAGTTAAGCCATGAACCATCAAAACCTAATGACATGTCGGAAAAATTATTTCAGCAAAGCTATGAAGGTGCTTCTAATTCTAATATTGCATTTGATAGCAATCAAAAAAAGACCTTAAATGAGACGTTGATTGATTTCTGGATGGCAGATAAAGACAGTGAAAATATATCACAGCTTGAAAACCGTAGCAAAATTTTAAATCCTTCTATGGAACAAGTTGGTTTTGGCGCGGTATCAGGAAGCAAAGGCATCTATAGTGCAATGTACGCAACAGACTATTCTGGCAAAACTGAAAATATATTTGGCATTGCATGGCCTGCCCAAAATATGCCTGTCGAATATTTTGGCAGCGATTATCCTTGGTCAGTATCTACAAATGAAACTTTGAAGGCTTCCGAGATTGGAGTGACACTGACAAGAAAATCTGATGGAAAAGAATGGAACTTCTCAAAGGATTCCGCAGATGGTGATTTTTATGTGTACAGTGATAATTCCGCACAAAAAAGCAACATTATTTTCCGACCAGAATCATCTGATATTACTGCTTATGAAGATGAGGATTCCTTTCAAGTAGAAATTAGCAAGAATAAAAAGCCTTACATAAATTATACTGTTCATTTCTTCTCTATCACTGAGGAAGAAGAAATCCTTACAACACCAGAAGCAAGTATTACAACGGGAGAAAAAGTTGCAAAAGAATCCAAACTGATTCTGACAAGTGAGGAAAATGCTGCAATCTACTATACCCTTGATGGCACAACGCCTTCCACTGAAAGCACTTTATACACGGAACCAATCTCTATTGACGAGGATATCACAGTAAAAGCAATCGCTGTAAAAGAAGGCTATACAGACAGCGATATTGCTGAATTTATATACACTGTAGTTGAAGATGCGCCTTTGCGATACAATATAACTTTTGAGTCAAATGGCGGCACAATTGTGCCAGCACAGTCCATTTTGGAAAATGAAAAAATTGAGCAGCCTGAAACTCCTGTAAAAGAAGGGTATTTATTGGAAGGCTGGTTCAAAGAAACAGAATGCGAAAATATATGGGATTTTGAAAAGGATACTGTAACCGCAGATATCACACTCTATGCAAAATGGATAGAAGATCCTTCCGCAGCAGTTTACACTGTAAGTTTCGAGCTGCAAGGACATGGAACACCCATTGAATCCTTAACTGTAAAAACCGGTGAACTTTTGACAGAACCGGAAGCACCAACGACTGAAGGATATCAATTTGAAGGTTGGTTTAAAGAACCTGAGTGCACAAATGCGTGGGACTTTACAATAGATATGGTATTATCAGACACCATTCTATATGCAAAATGGGCAGAAGGAGAAGCTGCGACTGAAACCACCGATTCAGCAAACACTTGTCTTGTTACTTTTGATATGCAGGGAATTGGCACGCAAATTGAGCCCGTAACTGTAAATAATGGTGAAACATTTGCAGCACCCAATATACCGACAGCCGATGGATATACCTTTGCAGAATGGTATCGGGAAGCAGAATATACCAATGCATGGGATTTTGATGCGGATATTGTCACAGAAGATATTGTGTTGTATGCCAAGTGGATTCCAGATGATGCGGAAATCAGTATGAGTGCTTCAAAAGAAACAAAAGAAGAAGACACACGTATCGATTTAGGTCTTGAATCAGCACAGCTTAAGACAAATAATATCAAACCAAGACGGTATAATGGTAAACCTTATGAACCCAGTATAACAGTTTCTATATTCAACGGAAAGAAACGCGTTACACTCAAAAAAGACAGGGACTATACACTCACATACAGAAATAATGTAAATCCTAGTGAGAAAGCTGCTGCAATATTGAAAGGAATCGGAAACTATAAGGGCCAGAAAACAATATACTTTACAATAGAGCCGCCAATCAATTTAAAAGAAGCAGAGACCAAAATTAGCGATATCAAACCAAAGCGATATAACGGTACACCCTATGAACCCAGTGTAACAGTCACCGCATCCAATGGAAAGAAACGCGTTACGCTCAAAAAAGACAGAGACTATACACTCACATACAAAGATAATTCCAATACTGGTACAGAAGAAAAAGAAGCTACTGCAGTCATTACAGGAAAGGGCGAGTATACAGGAACAGTAGAACAAAAATTTATAGTACTGCCACAAATAGATTTAACTGCTGCTTCAATTAGCAATATCAAACCAAGAGTTTATAACGGTAAAGCATATGAACCAAATATAAGTGTTTCAATACTTAGTGGAAACAAACAAGTTACATTGAAAAAAGGCAGAGATTATAAGCTAACATACAAAGATAATATCAATGCAAGTACAGAGAAAATACAACCTTCTGTGACAATTACAGGAATTGGCGAGTATAAGGGAAGTAGAACAGAAAACTTTACAATCACTCCCAAGGATATCAAGAAACTAAAGATTGTCACAGACAGCATGTGTGTCGGCTCTACTGCTGCCGATATTTATGCATTTGATGGAACTACCTATGTATCTTGGCAAAACTATACTGTCAACTATAAAGTTAATCCTGAAAACCCTAAAGATGTCACAGCAGATATTACAGCAAAAGATAACACCAACTATACAGGAACAGTGCGCGTAAAATTTAATGTGTATGATGTTCCTTCAGAAAAACTTATTGACAGAAATTCAGTTCCCAGTAACTACGGAAGTGCAGTCTATACTGGTAAACAGATAACGCGTAATATCACAACAGTAAAAGCCAAAGATGGCACCGAGCTAATACCAAACAAAGATTACAGTGTGAAATATCAGAATAATATAAATGTTGGAAAAGCAACTGTTACAATCACCGGAAAAGGTAAGTTTAAGGGCAAAGTTGTCAGAACATTTGACATTAAGTCAGCTAATATCAGCAACGAAGATCAGATAACCATAACCTCTAATATCTCCCCTAAAACCTATAACGGAAAAGAGCAAAAACCTACTACTATAACACTAAAAACAGTTGAAAACAAAAAATTAGCTTTAAACAAGGATTACACACTTACGTATTCTAATAATATTCATTCGGGAATCGCTACTATTACAATAAATGGAATTAATAACTGTATTGGAAGCATAAACACCACTTTTAAAATCAAACCACAGGATATTAAGAAAGTTTCTGTAAGCGCAACAAAAAAAACCGAGGAAAATCCAACTAGCAAAGTTGTACTGAAATATAACAAAAAAGAACTACAGGAATATGCTGACTATATAATCACAAACTATGAAGAAAGTGGTACAAAAGTCAAAGTTACACTAAAAGGGCTTGCTGATTTTGAAGGACAAATAACAAAAACCTTAAAAACAGATATTCCAGAACCAGAACCAACTGAATCCGCCCTAGCTTCAAGTAATTTAAACAAGCATAATTATTTGAATTTTACAGCACATGGGCTCGAAGTATCTTCTCACTTATTTCAAAATGATGATGGAACCTTAACACGTGTGGAATATATTGGTGGAAAAGGAGTTGTTGTAGAAGAGTATACAGCAGATTATCAGTTCATTCGCCAAAAAGAATTAATCAAGCCAGAGTTACCAATATATGGCGGTTTTTATGCAACTAAAGACAATTATTTCCTTGTTTTTGGACAAAAGAATCCAAATAATGATAACAATGTCGAAGTCATTCGTTTTGTAAAATATAATAAAGACTGGGAACGCCAAGAAGATGCTAGATTGTTTGGCGCTAATACAGCAGAACCATTTATATTTAGTAGTGTACGTATGGTAGACCATGAAGGTGTGTTGTATGTTCGGACTGGGCATAATATGTATAATGGTCATCAGGCAAATATGGCATTTAGTATCAACATTGAAGATATGACGTTTATCAATCAATTTTATACCCTTGGAGGTCCTTCTATCGCAAGCCACTCACTAAATCAGTTTATTACAATGGATGAACCTTATTTGATCACTGCAGATCATGGCGATGCTTATCCACGTGGTATTCTATTAGCAAGACATGTTAAGGCTGGTGACAAAAATACTTACTTTACATCAAAAAATGCTGCTTACACCATCACTGCACTAAAAGTTGGCGGCGCTGAGGGCAGTACTAGTAATGTCACAGGTGCTTCGGTAACTGGTCTGGAGGCATCAGATACCTCATATCTGGTGGTCGGAAGGTCCGTAGATCCTACCCCAGGAGCATCCTATAATCCAAAAGGAATCTTGAACATTTATGTGAGCAGTACCCCCAAGGATAATTTTACAAACGAAGCTGTAAAAGTGCATTGGATTACAGACTTTAAATATATTGAGTATACAGATGAGAATGGTAATCCGCAAAAAACACCTGAAGCTTCAATTACCAATCCCCAATTGGTAAAACTAAATGGCAATGAGATGATATTAATGTGGTCGCAGACAACAACTGTTGTAGAAGATAATAAACCTGTAATAGAAAATGGTAAAATCAAAACAACATCAAGCTTAAAGAGCATGCTACTTAATGAAAATGGCGAACCCATTTCAGGAATCTATAGTTTTGAAGGTGGATTATCAGACTGCGAACCCATTTTAATTAATGGAAATCTAGTTTGGTATTATACGTCTAAAAGTACCCCTACATTCTGTATTTTAAATCCAGAAGATGTTAGAAAACAACCACGTTAAGTTTTATCAAGCGTTTCAAACCGAAAAAGGCAGCTATACGCTGCCCTTTTTCTTTAGTTGGCGGACACTTGTCTACTTACTTCATCATCCCTGCCAATACTTCTTTCGCCTTTTCCAACTGGTTATCCGTTCCATTCTTATACAATTCTGCGTCAAATGGTTCTTCCACATCTGGTGCGATACCAATCCCATGAATATTATTGCCATTGGGAGTAAAATAACTACTCACCGTCAGCTTTACTGCCGAACCATCTGACAAATTAATTACTTTCTGCACAATTCCCTTGCCAAATGTCGTAGTTCCCACAAGTGTTCCAATCTTATAGTCTTTGACAGCACCTGCTAAAATTTCCGATGCGCTTGCACTGTAACCATTCGTGAGCACAACCAGCGGAACCGTAATTTTGTTCTGCCCATTACAAGTATATTCCTCACGCTCTCCATATTTATCCTCTGTGTATACAATCATGCCTTTTGGAAGAATCATACGGGCAATTTCACAGACTGTCGAGAGATTCCCGCCAGGATTGCTGCGCAGATCAATGATTAATCCTTTCATCCCATCCGCCTTAGCCTGATTGTAGGCAGTCTCAAACTGGCCAGTTGTAACCAAGTCAAACTCTGTAATTTGTATATAGGCCATTCCATTTTCAAACATCTCATACTCAATAGTCGGACTCTCAATCTTACGACGCTCCACACTAATCTCTAATGGTTCTGGCGCATTTTCTCTAATTATGGTCAAGGTAACATATGTGTGTTCTTCCCCCTTAATCTTACTTACCACATAAGCCTTATCCTTTCCCTGCATATCCTCATCATTGACTTTATAGATGTAATCCCCCTGCATTAGACCGCTCTCCTCCGCAGGCGTATTCTTAATCACACCACTAATTTGTACATAACCGGTCTCCCCATCTTGAATATAGGCACCAATGCCATAGTAAATCCCTTCTGTCTGCTGCTGCAAAGCGATTAGTTCCTCATTGGTATAATAGACACTGTATGGGTCCTCCAATGAATTAAGCAGCCCTTTGTAGAGTCCATCTTCCAGTTTTTCCTCCTCCACATCTTTCCAGAAATACTTTTTAATCGTATCCTCCAAAACACCAAGTTTCCGCTCCACACTTCCGCTTGTGATACTCTCAGTCCTACCCGCCGCATTTCCTCGACTTCCTGGCAAAACTGCACGATAAATCCGCACAGCGCCAGCCACACCAAACGTGATTGCAAGAGCAGCTAACAGACCAGTTACAATTCCAAGAATGTAATACCTTGTACTCTTTTGATGCCTTACTTCTTTATTTGCAGGGCTATTTATCATATTATTGTTAATAGAACAATTTTCTTGATTATTTGTTCCATTACTGCCATTTGAATATTGATTCTGCATTCCAATGCCTTTCTATTTTAAGTTCCTTATTTTAAATAGTTCCACGGATTTACATAATTTCCATTTAATCGCACACCAAAGTGCAGATGATTTCCTGTCGATCTCCCTGTTGTGCCGACTGCGGCAATCTTCTGCCCCTTTTTGACTTCTGCCCCATTTGAAACATATAATTTTGACGCATGCATATAAATCGTATACAAATTGTCACCATGATACAGCATAATATAATTTCCCATACTGCTACTGTAAGCCGCCGCCACAACTGTACCGTCATATGCTGCAAGTATTGGAGAGCCGCCTGGCGCCGCCATATCAAGCCCATTGTGGAACTTTTCAACTTTCAATGTAGGATGCATTCGCATACCATATTCATCTGATATTCGTGTATAAGATGGCGCGGGCCAGGTAAACATTCCACCATCGTACGTCCTCTTTTTATTTTCCTGCTCCAACTGTTTTTGAAGCGCTTTAGAAATCTCTTCAAGTTCTTTAATCTCTGCATCACGCGCTGCAATCTCGGCCTCGTACTCTCTCAACATCTGCTCTCGATTATTGATATCATCTTCATACGCCTTAATATCTGCTTGCTTTTGTGTAATCAGAGTTTTTAAAGATGCCTCCTCCGACTCGACATTCTTTTTTGCCTCCTCCAGAAGCTCCTGTTCTGACTCAAGTTGTGCCTTGCAAACTTCCACATATTGTCTTGTTGCACGAAATTCTTCAAACATGCGTTTGTCAGATTCTGTTATTTTCTCAACATAATCCACACGGTTAAGCATATCTCCAAAAGAACGCGCATTTAAAATCACTTCAAAATAAAAATTATCACCGCGTTCATACATGTTCTTAATGCGTACCTTCATATTTTGATACTGCGTTTCCTCTTTTACAATCGCCTCATCAAGCTCCGCCTTGGTTTGAGTAATTTCCGCCTCTTTCTGTGTAATCATTGTCTTGATCTCCGAAATTTTGGTCTGCACTTCACCAAGATTCTGATCGAGCTGTGTCACATAGGACGCCAAATCTTTCTTGGACTGTTCTAACGCCTCAATCATTGACTTGACATCTGTCATTCCTGATTGTAACTGTTTTTTTTCATTTTGCGTGTTCTTGATTTCCTGCTGTTTCTGTTCAATACTCTTTTTCAAATCCGATACACTATCCGCCTGACTGACAAATGGATGCGTGTTGATAAATATGGCAGTCACAAAGATTGTCACCGCCATAAAAAATGCTGTTTTTTTCACAATACGACTGGTCATGTTAAAAACTGCCCTTTCTAAATTCCTATACACTCAGATGCTTTCTTACCGTAGTAAAACTTCCTATAAAACCAATACCAACGCCCAGCGCAATGCACACTGGAACAAGATTAGTGAATACTGTCTCCACCGGCAGAAATGCCAAAAGCTGAGACAGAGATGGGAAGCGCTTTGCCACATACATCATCGCTTCATTATAGATAAAATACACTGCAATCAGTGGCAGAAAAGAACCAATCACCCCAATCACCATACCTTCAATCACAAATGGTGCTCTCGTAAAAAAATCCGTCGCACCAATATACTTCATAATCTGAATCTCCTCTTTTCTGACAGAGATACCAATGGATACTGTATTGCTAATAAGAAAGATGGATACCAAAAATAAGATAACGATAATTCCCAGCGACACATACCCAATAATCGCATTGACTCCCGTTAGTGCTTGTGCTGTCAAAAATGACTGGTTAATTTTCCGAATCCCCTCAACTGATTCTAAATAAGTGACCAGCGCCGGCTGCATGGAGACATCACTCAGAAAAATATCAAAATGTGCACAGTCCTCAAGCGGATTTTCCGTATAGAAACTGACATCTCCCAACTTATTATCCTCCACAAACTGCGCCCAAGTCTCCTCCGCAGACACATATTGTACATCACTGACCTCAGTTCTGCGCATAATCATTCCGCGGATTTCTGCCACGCGCTCCTCACTCAGTCCCTCCTCAAGCAAAGCGCTGACACACAACCCCTGCTCTGCATTCTTTACCATATGCTCAAAATTCGTTAAAATCGCATAAAATAAGCCAAACAAAAATAGACATGCTGAAATCGTTGCCACAGATGCCAATGTAAACCATTTATTTTTAAAGATATTGCGTATCCCCTGCCATATACAATAAAATAATGTATTAATCCTCATCGATGTAGCCACCCTTTTCTTCATCACTGACAATGATGCCTTTCTTCATTGTAATAACCCGTTTCTGCATGGCATTTACAATCTCACGATTGTGTGTGACTACCAGAACTGTAGTTCCATTATTATTTATCTTCTCCAACAGACTCATAATCTCCCATGAATTTTTGGGGTCCAGATTTCCTGTCGGCTCATCCGCAAGCAAAATCTGCGGTTTATTGACAAGTGCTCTTGCAAGTGCCACACGCTGCTGTTCGCCGCCGGAAAGCTGCTTTGGCCTTGCCTTGTACTTGCCCGCAAGTCCCACCGTAGAAAGGATTGACGGAACATTCTTTCTAATCTCCCGATTCGGCATCTGAATAATACGCTGCGCAAAAGCAACATTTTCATAGACATTTCTATCTTTTAAAAGACGGAAATCCTGAAACACCACGCCAAGACTTCTTCGGAATTTTGGAATTGCGCGCCGCTTTAGCCGCACCACATCTGTACCATTTACAATAATCTTTCCCGACGTAGGCAAAAGTTCTCGGAGCAGCAGTTTGATGAGGGTCGATTTCCCCGAACCACTGTCTCCCACGATAAATACAAATTCCCCTTTATTTATATGCAGATTTACGTCGTTTAATGCCGGTATCCCCACTGTGTATGCTTTGCTCACATGCTCCATCACAATTGCTTTGTCATTGATACCAGAACCCGAACGTCTTCTAGTTCCTGTTGTTTTCAATCTCTCACTCCACTCCTCTAGTTCATCGTTACTGTTCACTCCGTTCCAGTAACAAGTAAAAATCCATGCAAAATTTGCTTCGCAAATGGATTTTTATCGCCCTTAATACTCAAAAGATTCCATATATTTCATGTACCGCACCACCATCAGTGCAATCTTAAATGTAATCGCATCTTCAAAAATACGCAAGTCGAGCCCTGTGCTCTTCTGTAGCTTGTCCAATCGGTAGACCAGTGTATTCCGATGAATAAAAAGCTGCCGTGAAGTCTCGGACACATTCAGAGAATTCTCAAAAAATTTATTGATTGTTATAAGTGTCTCATCATCAAAATCATCTGGACTCTTTCCGCCAAAAATTTCTTTGATAAACATTTTACAGAGCGGAATTGGCAATTGATAGATAAGGCGTCCAATTCCAAGCTCACTGTATGCAATAATATCGCGCTCAGCAAAGAAAATCTTTCCCACATCGAGCGCCATCTTCGCCTCCTTATAAGAGCGGCTAACTTCCTTAATTTCCTTGACATTGGTCCCATAGGATATATGCACATCCTTAATGCCATCTTTCACTAAACTTTCCTCAATCGCCCTCGCATACTTATCAATGTCACGGTTTGTCTCATTGTCCGCAATCTCCTTGACGACAATCACATTATTCTCGTCCACAGCAGTCACAAAATCTCTACCGTTCTGCCCAAAATTCTCCCGCACTTTTTCCAGAATATTTACATCTTTTCCATTCTGAGATTCCACTATTAAAACTGCGCGTTTCACATCTGTCTGTATATGAAGCTTTTTGGAGCGACTATAGATATCCACCAACAACAAGTTGTCCAAAAGTAAATTTTTAATAAAATTATCCTTGTCAAATCGCTCCTTGTATGCAACCATCAGATTCTGCAGTTGAAATGCAGCCATCTTCCCTACCATGTAGGCATTCTCACCCGCATCATTGGCAATCAGAATATATTCAAGTTGCTGGTCATCATAGATTTTAAAGAACTGGCATCCTTGGATCTCCTGGCTGTCCGCGGCTGACTTAACAAATTCAAGTACTGAATTTTCAAAGCTGTTTCCTATCGTTTTGGTGGAAGCCACCAATTTACCATCGATATCTGCCACAAAAAGTTCCACTCTTGCAATCGCTTTAATTCCCTCGATGGTATTCTGCATAATCTGATTTGAAATCATATGCCACTCTCCTTCTTATACATTATCCACAAAAAATAATTGATGTGCCGTATCTCTTTTATCGCATTCTGTTATTATTTTAATATATTTATACAAATAAATCTATAGCTAGCAACAACTTTTTTATGCATTTTGAAATATTTTTTGAAAAAGAATCCTTTTTTCATGCTTATGCAAGATACACAAAAGAATTTCTACTATTGAAAAAGATAATTTGGCATCTTAAGCTTTCTGGTTTTTCTACCGAAATACATAACGTAGTATTGCATTCCACAATACTATAGTAAACGACAAAATAATTTGCCATTTACTATACTTCAATGCACACGTCCGCATAAGAAATTTTGTTGCTTGCGCAACTTGCGGACGCCGCAAAAGGAAACGCCTAAAGTCGTTTCCTATCTATTGGATAAGCAGGAATGGAGGGTTGCTTATGGATATACCAGGACTTTCAATGCATATGGCTCAGTCAAATCTGCTCAGCGACGTCGGTACTGCTATGCTGGCAAAATCGATGGAACAGGCAGAAGTTATCACAGCTTCTATGACAGAAATGCTCGATGCTTCTGCAATGGAGCTTTCCGTCAATCCCGAAGTTGGCGCCAACATTGACATTCGTGTGTAATGGAATACACACTGCCTGAAACAGCCCTGCGGGGCTGTTTTTTGTTCTGCTACTTCTCACAAATCGCATCGGATGCAATCACAATCTTTCCACTTTTTAACAGATTTCCCACCGCTCGTTTAAACTCATTCTTGCTCATGCCTGTCTCCTGTCGAATGTGCTCTGGATCAGCCTTATCCGTAAACGGTAGCTTACCACCATAACTTTCTATTAGTTTCATTATCTTCTCAGCATCTTTGCCAATCTGGAGATATGCTTTCTCCCGCACGCTCAAATTAAGTTTTCCATCCTCTTTTACTGCTGACACGCGTGCAGTCACAATATCCCCCACTTTAATTTCCCCGTACAATTCATTGCGTGGAATCAGTGCAGTGAACTGGTCATCCACTGCGACAAAAGCTCCGAACTCCTGCCGAATCTCGTAGACTGTCCCGCACACAACATCATCTCTTTGATAGTCGCTGTCGCACCGCAAATAGCGATATACCTTCATTGTCGCTGCAAGACGGCTGCTCTTGTCAATATAGATTGCAGCCAGAATTTCATCTCCTTCTTTCACCTTGCAAGTCTGTTCTTTGTATGGCAGTAAAACGTCCTTCTCTAATCCCCAACTAAGAAATGCACCAATGTTTGTAACCTGAGAAACGCGCAGTTTCCCCACTTCCCCAACACACAAAAGTGGCTTCTTTGTCGTCGCAATCATTCTATCCTTGGAATCTTTATACAAAAAAACTTCTATGGAATCTCCAATTTTACTTCCTTGCGGAACTTGTTTTTTGGGCAACAGTACCCTCTCATTCATGGAAGCATTTAACACCTCTCCCAGATATACACCAAACTCCAATTCCTTAACAATCATTAACGACTGCTGTTTTCCTAATTCTAACATCCTTTTTATCCTCCCTGTTCCACCTGCTACACATCTTCAATATACTCTTGTTTTCTGCCTAATTTGCGGAAGATTAACAAAAGCTGCACTACAGCCGCTATCGCAAGCACAAACTCTGCGACAAACTGCGCATAGGCAAGTCCATACAGCGGAAACAAATAATTTAACAGATACAGCGCTGGTATCTCAAGCACAATCTTTCTCATTATGGCAAACACAAGCGCATTTTTCCCATATCCAAGTGCCTGGAACACACCGACTGCAAGAAAATCCATACACAGAAACGGCAGTCCAAGACAAAAGCCCCGCAAAAACCGGATTCCATAAGCAATAATCGCCGGATTATCCATAAAAAAATGTACCACACTCTCCGCATCAATATAAAAAAATACTGTCGCTGCCGTAATAAAACCTATACTAATCTCTCCTGCAAATACTATCGCTGACTTCATACGCTTTTGATTGCCACTTGCATAATTATAACTCACAAGCGGCATAATTCCCTGAGAAATTCCCATACAAATATACATAGGCACCATATAGATCTTCTGTGTAATTCCAATCGCCGCCACTGCATCCGCACCAAATACAGACGTAAAATTGTTCAGTATTGTCATTCCTGTCACATTTAATAAATTTTGTATAGAAGCTGGGATCCCCACACCACACACGCCGAGTACAATCGCTCCGCGCAAACAAAATTTATCCGGTCGGATACAGACACAGGTGGTATTTCGCCTGATATAGATCAACACAAAAAAGTAGATACATGCTACACAATTTGAGATAAAAGTTGCAAGACCAGCACCTGCAGCTCCCATATTGAATCCCCACGGAAGGATAAAAATTGGGTCCAACACAATATTTAAAAGACACCCGCTCATTGTTCCGACACTCGCGTGTAACGCAGCCCCCTCAGCGCGCACCATGTATGCTAAAACGACATTTAAGATTGCCGGAACTGCACCAAAAGTAACGGTCCATCGCATATACGCCGATGTTGCCTGCACCGTTACTGCATCCGCCCCCAAAAGTGCCAAAAGAGGTGTCTTTCCAATCGTACAAAGCAGTGAAAATACTACACCACACACCAGTGCACAATAAAATCCAAAGGCAGAACTTCGATGTACCGTATCAAAATCTTTGCGTCCAAGTGCTCGGCTCATCATGCTCGAACTGCCCACGCCAAATAGATTGTTAATCGCATTAAATGCAAGAAGTACTGGTCCCGCAAGTGTCACTGCTGCATTTTGTATTGGGTCATTTAAGATACCGACAAAATAGGTGTCCGCCAAATTGTAAAGTACCATCACCAGCGAACTAATAATCGTGGGGACACACAACGCCGCAACCGCTTTTGGTATTGCCACACTCTCAAATAAACCAGTTCGCTTGTCCACTTTATTATTTGCCATCGTCTCTCTCCTTATCTGTCACCAACCTCTGTCTGCTTTGTCTTTCCCAAATATAGTACTGCCGCTGCACTTATCACAACTGTTCCGATGGCAAAACCACCTGTCTGACAGAACTCTGGAAGCATTCCCACCGCAAATGAGAGCGCATTATAAAATAAATGCATAAAAATACTGGGAAGCACAGACCTGCTTTTCACTGCCACATATCCAAGCGCTGCGCCTATCGGAAGTACATAGATTCCCTGTACCCAGTTTGCATGAAAAATTCCAAACATAATTGCCTGTAATATGACTACAACTGGAGTCGAAAAATATCGCTGCAAATTTTTTAATATCAAACCTCTCATAATACATTCTTCATTGATTGGTGCTAATATTACTGCGGCAAATACTGCTAAAATCTCACTTCCGCCAAGAGCAGATTCCATCATTTCACCATAATTTTCCATCATTTCTGGATTGATAACTGCAATCAGCCCCACAATCAAAATTGACAGATAATACAAACCACAACTTCCTATCACTATCATAGAAAACATGCGCAGCCGCAACACCTTCTCCCGAAAATACTGCTTGTCCTGCGCAGTTCTTTTTCTGCCCCAGATAATCCAATATACTGACACCGAAAAAATCAGGGATACAAATGTCGCCACAACTGTCAACATTGTCATAAAGTTACCATCCATCACAATATCCATCGCAGCATACTGCGCCTGTGTAATATCCTCTTCGCCCAGAATAATACATGCCATGACTGCCGCCATAACGCCAACAACACTGATCAGAAGCTGCAACAACATAAAAAGTCCCATAATCTCAGCACTTAACAAAATTCCTTCCACAAACTTTTTGCCGACGCCTTCCTTCTTATCATACTCCATAATCTACCTGCTACTCAAAATATGGACAAACCTATCCATACCGAGATGTTTCCTGTTTCAACCTATATGCTTTTGATTATCC
>ERZ808041.256-NODE-256-length-50728-cov-11.318434_pt1 | contig 50728 bp, 47 predicted proteins | sample MGYA00380192_ERZ808041 | MGnify/ENA primary metagenome ERZ808041 (study PRJEB31490, sample SAMN06133412) | mouse gut metagenome | isolation source: Z1_1 | host: mice | place: China: Chengdu | collected 2015-05 ...
TAAAATATCTGCAATTTTCAAGGTTCATCTGAGCCTTTTTTCTTTGCCCAGTTTTTCATAGATCATTTGACACTATCTGATTGTGACGGTTTACGGGTTACATTTCAGGGTTATAGGCACCACCTCCTTTCCGTGCGGGATCATGGGACTGCAGCATCTGGCTTTATGGTATTCCTAAAAGAAAGCACCCAAAGAGCCGACTACCTCCACGGAGAGTACAACCACATAAATCAGGAGGATACAGAAAAGCATCATCATGGAATATTTCTGCATCTGCTTCGGGCGTTTCCCTGCCTCCTTCTTTAAGTTGTTCTGCTCGATCTGGCGCATGTCAAATACCAGCATCTTGAAATACATCTGCTGGTCATCCCCGCGCAGCGTTCCGATCAGCCCGCGCACAATGTCCGAAAGCATGGTGCTGCCCACCCGGTTTTGGAAATGGAGCAGGGCGTTTTCGTAGTTGCCTGTCCGCATATCCGCCACGGTGGTATCCAGCTCCTGGCCCAGATGTGGTCCGGCAATGCGGCGGTAGGAGGTCAGCAGCTTTAGTACGTCCCTGTCCGTGGCAAGCCCCTGCTGGATGCTGACTGCAAAGCGCGGCAGTTCCGCTTCAATGAGTTTCCGACGTTTCTTTACAAGGTCAAAAGCCTTATAGTAGGTTGAGAACCATACCATAACGGCAAGCCCCATGATGAGCAGCCCCATCAGCGGCATGATCATAAAAAAGGGAATGCTCAGGAGCCCCGTCGCAAATGCGGTCAGGAAGGCTTTCATGGTATAGCACTCCGGTGTCAGCGGGATGCCCGCAATATTAAGCGTCAGGGCGAGGCGGCTCCTTTTGATGGGGTCCAGCTTAAGGAGCGGGGAAAGCTTTCCGGCAATCTTTGTCAGGTACACGTCAAAAAGTTTTTCTTTGCTGGTGCCTGTCTGCTTTTTTGCCAGCATCATCATCCGGGACGTCTGCGCTGTGGGAACGTCCACAAAAGCACAGGACAGGTGGTAGCATCCAATCCCTGTAAAGACAGCGGCAATAAGGATCAGTAATCCGGTCATATTGTTACCTCATTTCTGCGCTACGGATTGGTTGGTAAAGCTGGCGGTGCGTAGCGCGGCACCGCATTATTTCAGAATCTGGGTAAGGCACAGGGCGGTGGTTATCATTATCACGAAAACCACAAGCACCATTACCGCATAACTGGCGTAAAAATACATAATATTCTCCCTCCCAGCTTACGCCTTATATTCGATAGGCTTGGAAAGCTGCATGATGCGGGTAAAGGAAAACAGCACGATACTGCAGCAGATGGCAAGTGTGATCTTTCCCGGCGTGGAGAACATCAGCGTTTCAAACCATGAGTGGTTCAGCACATACAAAAGGGGGATATTCCCTATGACAAGGAACATCATGGTGATCGCTTCCTTTTTCGGTTCGTTGATGATGGCTTCCAGTTCCGACTGGATGATGCGCTGGTCGGAGAATTTCTGTACGGTAAAGGTCAGGGTGTTTTTCATGCTGCGGTCACTCTGGCACTGGATCAGGGTATTGCACCATTCATGGAAGACGCGGTTGGGCACCTTCATCTTCAGGGTGTTTATGGTGGAAACCATGTTGGCGTTTAGCATCTCCGATTCCGTGATAAATGCCTCAAAGTGTGACTTTACCGGGGGATTGAGGTAAGGGATGTTCTCTTTTACTGCCCTTGGCAGATCCCCGCTCCGGAGGTATGAGGTGGTGATGACGGATATGGCTGTCTCTAGCTCCTCGTTTAAGTGTTTCTTGTAGGCTGCAGCAGTAGAGCGGAGATACCACACCGGCGCAAAAGCGAATCCGGCTCCTAATACGGGGATCAGGAACGGGTTGTTCAAGAGCAGCGCTGCCACGGCTCCCAGTGCAAACATAAAGAGGGAAACCCGTTTTACAAGGGTAAAGCGTTCTTCCCGCCCCGTAGCCGCAAGGAGCTGCTCGACTTCCAGTGTTTCCCGGTTAAAAAAGCCTTTTGCCGGTTTCCCTAACATTACGTCCACATCATCCTGAAGGCTGCTTTTCCTTGTCCTTGCAAGCACATGAAGGAAATCATTGAAACGGACGGAAAACAGGGCAAATAAGCCATTAACGGCCAGCAGGAAGATGATGATCTGTATCCATTGCATTTTGTGTGCCTCCTTTCGGTGTTTTTTGGGGTATGGGTGCGGCCAGGAACGGTGTAAGCTTTCCAACCGGGATACCATTATCCAGCATCCGCTTTTTCAGGGTGTCGGAGATACCGCCAAGACGCCGGTGTTTACCGATAACGGTAATTTTGCCGCTTTCGTCGGTGCGGTTGTCGGATACATCGTACTGGTACAGCGGGCGGTAGATGAGCTGCCCGTCCCGGTAGTCCTCCCCTTCAATGATCTGCATGATCTTGCGGCTGCCGTCCTCAAGCTGCTTCGTAAATACAACGATGGGGTACGCCTCCACCATGATCTGCATCAGGATGTCATCCGCCATGTTATACTTACGTTTTGCCAGCGTCATCATCCTCCGGTAAGTGGATTCGGAGGAATTGGAATGGATGGTGGTGACTACGGTATGCCCGGTACGGGAGCTTTCCGCTACGGACAGGGCTTCTTTTGCCGAGCGCATCTCGCCCACGCCGATGACATCCGGATGCTTACGCAGGACACGTTCCAGGAGCAGGTCCTGGTCAATGTCTAATGACGGGTTTTCATGGGGACGGGTAAGCAGGTGTACCACGCTGTTTATGGCATGGCCGTCTTCATCCCGTTTGATCAGGTCAAATTCCCGGCTACCCTCCTCAATCGTGATGAGCCTGCGGTTGTCAGGGACCATAGACAAAAGCCAGCTCATTACGGTGGTCTTGCCGGAGCCGGTGCTGCCCGCGATGCAGATGGATACACCGTACCGGATGCAGCAGGTCAGAAGGTCCAGCATTTCATCCGTGGCGGAGCCGGACCGGATCAGTTTATCCCTGGATACGGTCTGCTGGTTGACGATACGGATGGAAGCGTTGATCCCCACCTCAGAGTCCACAATGGGCGTTTTGTCTACCGAAATACGGATGTTCTTGTCAAGGAAACCGATGACGGAGGGCATGGTGTCGTCAATGACCATGCCACAGGTGTTTAAGAGCCGTCTTGTCACGTCAATGGCGTGCTGGGGCGATTGGAAGCGGTCGGGAATCTTCATGGAACGTCCGCCGCTCATAATCACTTCAATGTCATCATAGGCATTGACGTTTACCTCCTCCACACCGGGCATATAAATCCACTTTTTTAAAAAGGAGATGCCCGCCATGTCTTCATAAAGTGTGTCGCACAGTTCCTCGGTTGTGGTGCCGTCTATATGGTAAGAGCGGCTGATGATGTACTGGGAGATAAATTCCCGCAGGAGCTTGCGTGCCTCATCCCGGTTCCCTTCCGTAGTCAGCTTGTCTGCGTGCTTTTCCGTACAGTATTTCTGGACGTCTTCAAGGATCTGGTCGTAGGTCAGTGTTTCTTTCCCCGCAGAGGTAAAGAACATATCATTTAAGGATTCCATGCCCATAGTCCTGTTTCTCCTTTCCGGCAGGGGCTTTCTGCCTGTTGTTCTTAGCTCCGGTTACAGGAGCTGCAGGTGCGTCCGCATCCCATGTTCCGGGGGCGGAGGTTTCCGTCATCAGCGGACTGTTTTCGTCGGTAAAGCTGCCGCTGTCTGTAAAACGATTGCCTGCCGCAGAATAATCCGGTTCTGTGTATTCATTTTCCGCGCAGGGTTCCTCCTCCGGAGGCTGTCCGCTTTCATCGGGAATGTCATCAAGTTGTGTAAGGTGTTCCCGGACAAGCTTCAGGGAGTTAATATAGCGCTGGTTGCAGTAGGCAAGTGCCTTGAACATCTGCCCGCCGGTCCCGCAGCGCTCGATTTCCTTTGCGTAGGGGAGCAGCCCGTCGAAACCGCCGATCAGGTGGTCCATCTCGTCAATCGCATGGAAGGGACGTGCAAGCCCGGCGAATGTCAGATGGCTGTCATAATGGAACTTGTCATCGGTGAGCAGCGGTCTGTGCGCCCGCAGGTAGTTTAGGCCCCGCAGATCCGGCGTGATGATACGGACAACGAGATCCGCAGCCTCGATTGCGGTGGGCGTAAAAAAGTTGAGCATGTTGGAGCTGCAGTCCAGGATGATGTAATCGACAAGCTTTGATGCCTCCGCAATAAAGAGCTTGATCTTCTCGTACTTCAGCTCAGGGTAGGAAAAAGGATTTTCCCCGGCGGCATAGCCCATGACGCCGATAAAGGGATATTCCTTCAGGATAGTGACACGCTCCGCCACCAGAGCGGTGTTGATCTCCAGACCGGTCAGCACGTTCCCGATGGAGGCGCCTGTCTCAAGGATGCGTTCCGGCATCCATATGGGCAGCATGGGCGTACTGGAGTCCGCATTGATGATTATGGCCTTGTCCTTGTTTGCTGTCAGGACTTTGGCAAGACAGCAGCAGAACATGGATTTTCCGCAGCCGGGATTGCCCCATACAGTAATAATCTTCGACATTTCTTTTCCCTCCCTACTCGTTTCCTGATGTTTCTTCCGGTTCCGAATCCTGGCTGTCATCTGTTTTGGTGCTGCCGGTTCCATTCCCGTCTGCTGTATCCGGTTCGGCCTGTCCTGAAACAGTCATGGAAGACTCCAGTTCCTCATCTGACAGTTCCATGCCGTCTCCGTAGAGAGTGGACAGGATTTCTGCCTGGCGTTCCAACAGCTCCTTTGACAGTTTCTCATTGCCACGGCTGATTAAAGCGACATGGAGGATGCCTTCATTTTCGTACCGCGTTAAGAGCATGGCCTGCTCAGGGGTGGCAAGGACTGTGATAGTTGCCGTCTGCTGTCTTTCTTCATCCTCCTCCGGCGGTGTGGTGTAGTCCACATCGAGTCCTTTGGAATCCGATACGGACAGGACTTTCACAAAGCGCAGCTCCGGAATGTCGGACACAGGTTCCAATACGTTGTTGTCGTCATAGTGGTAGAGGCGGATGATGTCGCCGCCCTGCAGCTTGTCGGAAAGACCCGTTGCCAGCGTCTGGGTGGTGATGGATATGGCAACCATGCCGTCAGGGATCTCGTTGAGGGAGAGGTCGGAGGACAGCGGGACGCTGCTGACTTTTTCCGGCAGGAGATAGTCACCGGGGTACAGATCCGCTGCAGCGTAAGTGCCTGCCACATCCTCTATCTTTCTGGCAACGCTTTCGGGCAGGTTAAAACCGCCTACTTCCACAAGTTCAAGATCTTCCGTGGCGATGAGGGTGCCGCGCGTCACGGCAGTCTTCATGCGGACGATCTCGCAGGTGCTGCTGGTCTTGCTTGTCACGGCAGGAAGGGCAATAAAGGCAATGACGGCAGCAAGCACAATGCTCAAGATGCCATAAATAAATCGGTTATTCATTTTCATAATGGGTTCAGCCTCCTTATCTGTGCTGGTCTAAGAACAGGTATGTTTTCTGTAACAGGGTGACGCCGGTGATGCCTGCGGCAAGGAGCAGCAGGAGGATTCCGGCGGTAAGCAGTAAAATATATTTCATGGTGTTTTCCTTTCTTGATTGCAGTTTTCTATGGAACAAGGTGCAGTAACATGGCGCTTGCGCATCCGAAGAACAGGTAGGGCGCAAACGGGATGTTTTCTGCTGGTTTTTTCTTAAATGCCTTCCGGATGCCGAGATGGATCAGGGCATAAATGCAGGAGAGGACGAGGGCGGCCATCAGCCCGGATACCCCGAATGGGATGCCGAGCAGTGCCACAAGCTTGATGTCCCCGCCGCCGATTCCGCCGTTTGTGGCAAGGGAGACAGCAAGCAGGAGAACAAAGCCAGCCAGAAATCCCGCAATGGATCGTATTCCCCAATATGCCGGGGAAAGGTATGGAGAGGCACGGTACATCAGCAGGGGTGCAAAAAGGCACCAGGGCAGGAAAGCAAGCAGGGCAGCATTGCGTATCCTGTGGTGCCGTTTATCGTAGAGTGCAAATCTGGCAAGAAACAGCAGGGTAAGTGCATGGTATGTAAAAAGCAGCTTATTCACGTTTGGAGTACCAGTCATCGAACAGGCTGCCCTGAATCTGTACAGCGTCATTTACATTGACGGACAGCATCCCGGAGGGCGTCCATGCGTCAATGATGTAGGTATAGACGGTATAGTTGGTGCCGTCCGGATACCATACCGGCGTAAAATGCACGTTCCGGTTATAGGTAGAGTATTCATTGGGTTTGAAGGCAAATGTAGCATTCAGGCCGCCGCTGCAGGATAAGAGCCTCCAGTACATGTCATATCCAAACTCCGGGAAATAAGCTACTGCAGTCTGCGCCGGCGCATAGTGGCTGTCGGGTGCGTTGGAAGAAAAACCTGCCACAGCGCTTTCCTTGATGCCGTAACCGCTTTTCATGTTGTCGCCCTGCGCTGTGGGCACGATGTCGTCCGGATGGATCTCCATAGAGCCGGTCAGGGACGCAGAGTAAGAAGTGGAGGTAAAGTCATACCAGCCATTATCCACCCACTCCCCATTATCTACCCAGTGTCCGTGGCTGCTTGTGCAGTCTGATGGACAGTCGGAGCTGTGGCTGCCGTCTTCCCAGTCCCAGTCGCTTTCCCATTCCCAGTTCGCGTGCCATTTTGCACTCCAGACACTCCAGGACGCGGAGGTCTTCTGCGGGTTGGACGGTAGGGACGGCGTGGAAAAGTGCGGGTTGGTGTCTGTCGCCAGCGGATCGGGCGGCAGGTTCTCCTCAAGGGAAACAATTTTAGCGATAAAGCTTGTCTTCGCTGTGGAAGCACCATCCACGGATACCTGTATGGTAAGGGTGGTGGGTTCTAGAGGCGTATGCCATTTTGCCCAGACTACCTGGGAGCCGCCGGCAGGCATCACAATATCGTTTACTGTGTAGGTGTCGCCGTTGATGTGGAAAGTGACGCTTGCCGGATCATCCGGGTTCACCTCGACGCTGCTGGTCAGGGTGATACTGGTGATGACGTCCGTATCCACCCGGTAGGTATAATCGGGCGCCTGCAGTTCTGCCTCCGGTACATCCTTGTAGCTTACGATGCCGATGCCCAGTGCGGAGAGAATCTCATCATCTGATACCTTCCCGCTGGTGGTGCCACCCCATGCGGGATAGCCTAAATCCGGTGTCTCCAGAAAAATGGACAGAGGCAGGTTTTGGTGTGTCAGGCTTGGCATCTTGCTGCGCAGAGTTCCACCTGACTTCTGGTTGTAGAGTGCCGCTTCCGTGGCAGTCATGGCGTAATTGCGTCCGCCGTGGGTAAAGTAGGCAATCGGCTCGATGACCAGCTTGTAGGAACCGGAGATCAGTTCCTCGAAGGGGATGCCGGCCTTGTCAGCGACAAGCTGTGCGGCATATTCGGAGCAGAAATAGCGCCGGATTGCCTCAATGCTTGCGCGGGAGCTGCTGCCGCTGATGATTCGCGGGAGGGCAACTCCCGGTTTCGAGTAGCTGTAACTGCCGTTTGGGGACAGGGAAGATCCTGAACTGTACTGGAGCTTGCATACCTTGCCGAAGTTCAGTACATTATTTGCTACATTTGCATTGCTCAGGTCAAATGGTGTGGATGCCACGCTGCCGTCAGCGGTGACTACTGTAACGCGCACGCCGTCCTGTCCGTGCCAGACATCCGTTGCGGTGCCGCTGCCCATGCCGCCGCCTCCGCCGTCTATGTTGCCCTCTCCGGATGCAAAGGCGGTCATGCCTGATAGTAGAAGCAGGGATACGGACAGGACAAGCGTAAAAATACGTCTTTTCAGTTGTTTCATGTGGGTTGAATCCTCCTTTTGGCAAAAAGAAAAGACATGGGGTTCCATGCCTTTTTCTGCCTGATATTATTTAATTGCCGCCCATAGTGCCAATCTGTTTGTTGATGTCACCGTCGCTGTCGATGTTATCCTGTTGGGTGTCCCCCACATCAATCCATCCGAATACCGGATCGTAAACCTGACCGGGGTGGCTGTCATCTGTTCCGCCTCCGCCTGCAGGTGTGCTTTGTTCCGGCTGCGGAGAGGGGGTTGACTCTTTAGAGGGTTCCGGTACGGACGGTGCATATTCCGGCTGCTTGTCGGGATCAGTGAGATCGTCATCCGTTTCGGGAGGCGTTTCCGGCTTTTCCTGACTTGCATCCTCTTTCGTGCTGCTGTCGGAAAGGCTGGAGGTTGAGCCTGTCTCATCTTCAGAGAGAACGGTCTGGGTGTTGTCAGAAGGTGTGCCTGCCGTCTGGGTACTCTCAGGAGTGGCAGAAGGAAGAGGCGTATCCGCATTGGATTTTTCCTCCCATGTATCCGTCACATCGGCGCGTTCTGCAGAAGCGGGAATAAAATCCGTTTCCGGTTCCCTTGTCAGGAAGTAAGCGCCTGTAAGTACGACTATGCACAATGCGGATAATCCACTGATAATGGCAATTTTCTTCTTGTCGGTGTGTTTATCGTTCTTTTTCATAATATTGGACTCCTTTCGTCGTGTTTCCATTATATACGCGTCAAATAGTAGAATGTCAACAACATTTCTATCAGTATTTCGTATTATGGGAACCAGTTAATGTAATATGCTGCGTAATGGGCGGGAACAATTCCCCGAACATATGGATCTGGAACACAGCATCGCAGGTCACCACATATTCAATCTTGTCAGAATACTGGTTAAACTGCAGGTTAATGTTCTCTACCCTGTAATCCTCATTGGAAAGCTGTATCCTTTCCTCCATGCCGTTAATAAAACCGGCCCGCAAAGCTTCCTGATAAGCGGAGCTTAAATGCAGGTCTGCCATGTAGGAGTCGAGGTTGGCTTCCCTCTGTGAATGGAAGGTGTCCGCATAGATGCGGGCGCTGACATTGTTCAGTTCCATTTTTGCTGCATTACGGATGTTCATGCAGTTGATTTTAACGGAAGCGAACAGCAGCAGGAATGACATCAGCATGGTGATTGCCAGAATAACGAAGATTGTGAAAAAGGACAAATCCCCGCGCTCATTCCGGATGATTTTCTTATACATGGCATGCCTCCTTATTTCCAGTAGTGTTCGCTGACGCCGGCTCCATGGGAGCGGACGTTGATAGGAACAAGGTTGAATTTCCAGAAGCCGCCAAGGTGACAGCGCCCCGTAACGGTAACGTAGAAGGGTGTGCCGATCTGGATACGGCTTGTATTGCCGGGACCGGATACCTGATAGGAAAGACCTTCAACATCACTTATCTCACTGGAGAGAAAGGAAAAGAGGGCATCTGTCTCCCCACTGGTGCCGCCGTTTAGCTGGATCTGCTTTACAAGCTGGTCTGCTATATGATCCATTTCCTGTTTGGTGGAAATGATGTGGAATACATTGATGATGAATGCGATCAGGATAACAGCCACCAGAATGTAAACAAAGCTGCTGATATAAGAGGAGTCGCCTCTCTCGGACAGCAGGAGCCGTTTCAGTTTCTTTTTCAATGGTTCACCTCCCGGATAATAAAGAACGCAGGCGGGAAGCCGGGGTGGGACTTCTTACCTGCGTTTTTGTGCGGCGTAGGCTGCATATGGAATTATGGAGCTTTCCGCCTGTGTATGATTTTTCACGATACACATTTTAACATAGGGAATTTACCGTGTAAATCGCAAAGCTGTGCCAGTTTAGGAAAGTTTTGTGCCAATGATGTGCCATGAGAAGGAATAAGATAATCTTACTGAAATTCCAAACAAAAATATTTATTAATAAAAAATATATATTGTGTTTATTGATTGACAAACTAGAAATCACATGGTATATTGTTAGCAGTCGATGAGGTTGAGTGCTAACAATATATAAAGGAGGGAAAGTATGGCAAATAATATGACTTTTTTCCCCGTGGGAAATGGGGATATGACACTGATAACAACAGATAAAGATATAAATATCCTTATGGATTGCAATATGAGAAAAAGCGCAGAAGAAGAAACCAACAACGATTATGATTGTAATGAATATTTACATAATAATCTTAAAAGTGATGATAATGTGGTTTATGTCGATGCGCTATTTTTAACACATTCAGATCAAGACCATTGTAGAGGAATGAGAGAGTATTTTAATTTGTGTTCTCCAGAAAAAATAGATGATACAAAAATAAGAATCAATGAACTTTTCGTTCCGGCAAGGCTGTTGATCGATACAGAACATAAAAATGATGATGCGGATGCGATACGACAGGAAGCAAATAGGCGATTAAAGTTATTTGGGACGGATGACTTTAATAAGTCGGGTAATAGAGTAAAAATTGTTGGATACAGTGAGGAATTAAAAGAATACCGTGAATTAATTATTGGGGCTGGAAAATGCGTTGCCAGTATAAATAATATAGAAGATTATGGTGCAGAAATATTTGTACTGCGTCCTGTTAAAAGAGACACAGATGATGAAAATGCTAGTGTGAATGATTGTACAGCATCTTTTAAAATTTCGTTTACTATAAACGGAAATACCTATGTTGCAATAGTGGGTGGGGACATTACCTGCGAAAATTGGAAAGAGGTTATTCAGTATAATGAGGATTTAGAATTTGATATTTTACTGGCTCCACATCATTGTTCATGGCATTCAGTTAGTACAGAAGATGTAGATGGAGGAAATGCTGATAAAGAGATCGAGGATTTTTTGGAAAAATCTAAGGATAAAGCATATATTATTGCATCTAGCAAACAGATTAAGAGAAATAATGATAATCCCCCTAGTTATAGGGCCAAAAATGTTTATACCAAGCATTTGGACGAAGATGAGAGATTTATTTGTACTGCTGAATATCCGGATAGCGAGAATCCCAAACCGCTCGTGCTTAAAATCACAGGACAGGGAGTTTCTGTTAAATCAGTAACAACAAGTGCGGTCAAAAAAAGTAACTCATATACGCCAAAATCGTATGGAATATGGAGTTAGGAATGAAGAATAAAGTCAGTGAGAGATTAAAGCTGAAATATGTTGATTCGTGTAAATCACAATACAAGGAATTTCTACAAGCGTTAGAGGTAAACCCGACAATAAATATGTCGGGTTTATATGAAAGTGAAATAGAAAATGGACTATTTATTGAAGCTGAAGTAATAATTTCAATGCCTACTGGTGGAGTTTATAATAATTTGGATATTCGGAATAAGGAAAAAATACTAATTTTTCTAAATCCTGAATATCCATTAATTGCCCCAGCAGTTATTATAGCAAGAGATGATTTCCCATTTTCGTTTGTACCACATTTGAATATGGGAGTTTCAAAATCTAAGATAAAGGAATTAAATTTATGTTTATATAGGGGCGATATTGATGAATGGTTTTACGAGCATGGGGACATGGCGTTTTGTGATTTGATAAATGAATGGTTTTCAGATCTTGTGAATGGTGAGTTGATAAAAGAGGATGGTTTTGAATGTGTAAGAATCAGTAACAGTATAGGAATAATGGTTGCAGATTATGAAATGCTTGAGCAAAGAATAGTCAATGACACAAGGGAAAAAGGACATTATATATTGCCTTTGTCAATAAGCCGTTGTTATGCGAAAGTGGAGAACGGAGATTATAGTGCTGGTGGTCAACATTGGCCATGCATACTGGTTTTTGATAAAAGAGTAAATGCCGAATATATTAGTGACAATTTAGGTGTGGCATCAGACTTAAGAAAGTTTTATAGCTATCAAAGCTTAAATCATGCAATACAAAAGTACAGAAATATTTATTATGATCCAAATAGTCAAGAGCCTTTGTTGAATAAGAGCATTTTTATTATTCTTGCTGTAAAAAGACCGCAGCAAGTAATTGGTAACTTTGGACAATTTGAGTTTTTAGCTTTTTGTATGGAGTTTGATTTTTCACAGAATCCGCATATAGATAATTGTAAGATAAAGAATATGTTAGCTCTCCAGTCTCTAAATTGTAAAATCACAGAAAGGCTTTCAGGAACTCAATTTGAGAAGGAAGACATTATTGTATGGGGATGTGGTGCATTAGGCTCAAAAGTTTCTATGGAATTGGCAAGAATGGGATATTTATCTCAAACATTGTATGATAATGACATATTGATGCCGCATAATTTGGTAAGGCATGAAATTGCAAGTGAATATGCTATTGGACTAAATAAGGCGAAGGCATTAGAGATAGAGATCAAGTCCATGTATGGTGATGATATAAAAGTAAATGGAGTTGATAATAACAGTTTTTCTTGTGAGAATATGCTGAATAATGGAATACTTATAGATTGTACAGCATCCGAGAGAAACTTGAACTGGATCTGTATGAATAATGATATAAAAAACCGTTTTGTTCGCTGTGAGATTTTTATGGAAGGGAAATTGGGTGCTGTTTTTATAGAAGGGAAGAATCGTAATCCGGATGCTTATGATATGCGGGTTGATCTATGGCATAGAGCGGTAGATAATGAAGTAATAAAAAATTGGTTAAGTCACGATACAGAAGAGAATATGGAGTTTCATATTGGTTTTGGATGCAGTTCAGATACTATGGTTCTGGATGATGCGACAATCAGCAACCATGCAAGTATTATACCACATTGCATAAATAAGTATTCCCAACTTGATAGTGGGACATTGATAGTAAATTATTTTGATAAGGATGCATTGGAAAATAATTTTATTAAAGTATTCACAATCGAAAAATATACATCATGGAAATCTGAAGAGGGGTGGACTATTCATTGTCCAAGCAAAATAATAGAGCGGCTTAAACAAATTTCTTATGAAAGAACTGAAAATATGGGTATTTGGTTCGGACATATCAATGAACGGTTGAAACGATTTACTATCGTGGATACATATATACCTAAAGATAATAAGAGAAGTGGTGGGAATGTTACAGGAGGAATACAGGGAGTAGCCGAGAAAATCAAACAAACTAAAAGGAGTACGGGCGGTATGATTGACTATATTGGAGAGTGGCATACCCATCCTAACGGGAGCATCATACCAAGTGAAAAAGATTACAAAGCATTTGAAATGGTCGGTAAAGCAAACAGGCCTTTCCTAATGAGTATAATAGCACAAACCAATATTGGAAATTGGGTTTTACAATGATAAGGAGACAAAAGTGTGTGATATAAAAGATTATAGAGATAAAGAGCTGAAACTGTATGCGTTAGCGAATATATTTGTGATTACTTACATTGAGAGGATAATAACGATTGAAGGGTTGCTGAACCAGAATGATAAGTCCACAACATTATTAGTTACGATATTTAATTCTGCACTGTTTTTGTCCATTTTGTATATTTTTGTTTTGTTGTCAGATTCTTTGCTCTCAGAAAGTATGAAAAACAAAATAATATATTTTTGGGGGCATTTGCCAGGGGAAACTGTATTTAGCAGAATGAAAATCAAAGTAAAGGATATAAGGTTTACTCAACAGCAAGTTCTGAAACGGTATAAAATTATATATGATAACATGCCAAACCAAAGAGACAATAGATATAGGTATGAAAATGCGGCTTGGTATAAAATATATAACAGATATAGAGATAATAAGATGGTATATGTATCCAATAGGGATTATTTAGTTTGCAGAGATATGACCAGCTCAACAGTTGTTATATTAGTGTTATATTTTATCTTTTCCGTAGCGTTGCAATTAATTCCTTTCAAAATAGAATGTGTTATATATTTGGTGATTATGTTTCTTGTGACTAATATTGCTACTAGAACGAAAGGGGAGAGAATGGTTAACAATGTAATTATATGTGATCTTCAAGCCAAGAATGAAAATGAGGAGTAATCTATCAGCTGTAAATTCACATGTTAATTTTCTTGCTATTTATCTGCAGATTGCATATAATAGATGCAAAGGAGATGATGACTATGCCAAATATTAAACCAATATCAGATTTGAGAAATTATACAGAAGTATTAAAAGAAGTAAGAACAAACCAACCGGTTTATCTGACTCGGAATGGTCGGGGAGCATACGCTATTGTGGATGTTGACGAATTGGATCGATTAAAAGCAACTATTCAGCTTTTGACAAAACTGGAAGAAGGAGAGCAGTCTGCTAGAGAAAAGGGTTGGTTAACAGCGGATGAAGTAGAGGCTGCGTTGGGATTGTGAAATGCCGAAATTGATTTATACACCAAAAGCGTTGGATGATCTACAGGGGATAAAGGCTTATGTTGCCAGGCAGTTTGGCGAAAGCAAGGCAAAATCCTGTACCAAGGAGATTACATCAACTGTCAAACAGTTAGAATTGTTTCCGGGAGAAGGTCCTTGCTTAGAGGATCTGATAGAATATCCAACAGATTACCATTATTTGGTTGTAAAGTCTAATTATATTTTTTACAGGGTTGAGGGTGATACCGTAAGGGTTATCCGTATTCTAAATGAAAAACAGGATTTTTTACAGTTGCTATTCGGAATTAGCAGTATATCTGAAGAGGGAGAAGATTACTGGGGTGATTAGGGGATTATGTAGATGAAGGAAGATTTAGTAAAGCTTATAGAAGATACAGAGCAGATAAAGACAAAATTTCACAGCACGGGTGGACAAGGACTGCCTGTTCACAACGTAATATATGATAATGCAGACTTTACTTTGTGGAAACGAGAAGTGCAATTAGAGTTGCAGGAAATATATGACAGGACAAGTGATCAGTTTATATGGGATATTTTGGTACTGATTAAACAAGGTTTTAATAGTTGGAAAGATGAAAAATCCTTTAATGAATTACAAGGGGGATTACGGGCGAGTTATAAAAATATAGACAAATATTATCCAAATAGTATTCAGAATTCGGTATTATTGGAGGAAAGCCAAATGGTAGTTAAAAAGCCAAAGATATTCATTAGTCATGCAACAAAAGATAAGGACTATGTATCCATATTGGTTAATTTGTTGGAGGACATGGGACTAAGGGAGAGTCAAATATTCTGTTCGTCAGCCTCTGGATATGGTATTCCGCTTGATGAGGACATTTATGAATATTTGAAAAAGCAGTTTGATGAATTTGACTTACATATTATTCTTGTTTTATCCAATAACTATTATGAAAGCGTTGCCAGCATGAATGAAATGGGAGCAGCATGGGTATTGCAAAAGAAGTATACGACAATCTTACTTCCGGGTTTTGAATTTATGGAGATAAAAGGTGCTATCAATCCGCGAAAAATAGGTCTTAAATTAGACAATGACTTGAATGATGTCAAAGAGAAACTGGGTCAGCTTAAGGATATGGTTATTGAAGAATTTGGCTTAGAAAAGATAAGAGATGTACGCTGGGAGCAAAAAAGAGATCAGTTTATTACCGGAATAATGGAAATATGTAAAGAGCAGGCTTTGAGTGAGGAAGCATTGCAAATGCTTCAGGCAGCATGTGATGCATTGGATGGGACAATTATTAAAACATCGGATTTCAGTGGTGAGTATATTCAAGTGAGGGATAAAGATTTTATAACATCACAGAATAGAAAAGAAATAGTAAAGTGGACGGATGGATTAGATGAATTGGTGAAAAGAGGATTCGTTGAAGCAAAAGGTGATAAAGGAGAGATTTTTACTGTTTCTAAAAATGGATATGATTATATTGAACAACTGAAATAGTTGTGCAGCAGGGACAAAGATGCCCCTGCTGTTTTGGCTTAGATATTCTGTTTAATGATCCGCGAAATCAATCCCACCGCCACATTCCGGTCCGCATCAATCCGTGTTACCACGAAGCTGACTTCATCCTTCTTTCCGGGAAGGCGGTTATCGTAGCAGCTATGGGCAACGGCATTGACGCCGATGTGAAGACGGACGAAAACAGTGCCTTTGTGGATGTCAGTGACGGTTCCGGCATATTTGCCCTGAATCTTGCACTTACCCAGATTCTCTTTGCTGGTGTTTCCGTTTACGCTCTTCACATCTGCCTTTACCGAGATGTCTTCGAGGGAGTGGAGCTTGACGCTCAGGATGCGCACAAGGATCTGCTCACCCACATGGAAGCGCTCGGTGGCATCCCCCAACCAGTCCCATGACAGGTCACGGGCGAGGATGGAACATTCCGTACCGAAGATTTCCACGCGGACCACTTTTTCTGCCACAGCAATGACTCTCGCCTGTACGATACGGTCTTCGCATACACGGGAAATTCCGTTGGCATCCGGCATATAGAAGATCTGCCGTTTCTTATACATGGCATCTTTGCGGCTTGCCACCACGCTGCGGCTGGCATTGTCAAGCCCCTTGATCATAAAGTCAATCTCGCATCCGAGCATATTCCCCAGTATTTTGTTCTGGCGCTGCACCAGTTCGCCATAGTCATGCGCTGCATCTTCCACAAGATTGATCATCATCTCAGCCAGAGGGATCACAATGCGCATCTCCTTGTAATAAACAACTGCAATGGTGCCGCCGCCCTCCATTTTTTCAATGCCGCCCAAAGTACCGGTCAGGATCTTCCGGGTACGGTAGGCGTTCTGCAGTTCATGCCAGATGGTATCCTCACGACTCTCCTGCGTCTCCACTTCTGTATCTGCACTCAGGGTTAGGATGGAAGACGGGGCAGATTTCTTTGCAGGGGTGAGTACATCAGGTGCCGTCGTTTTTGCGACTGTAGCTTTTGATCTCTTTTTAGCGGGTCTGGATGCGGCTCCACTGGATGATGACACTTCAGAAGTGTTTCCGGTTTCCTCTGCAGGTTCTGTGCTGTTACCAGCAGGAGTGGTATCCTGACCGTCATGCTCATCGGTAGTAGCAATTTCTTCCGGAAGGGGAAGTGTTTCCGCCATGCCAAGGTCTCCTTCTGCGGATACCTCGTCAGTAGAAATGGGTACTGCAGAGCCGGAGGCTTCCGTGCTTTCTTCAGCAGTGGAAAAGTCTGTACCCACATCCACGCTCAGGGTATCAGGGCTTTCCTCATCCATTCCGGTTTCATCCACACCAGGGGCGTTTTCAGTTTCCATGTCATTTTCATGGAGGATGTTTTCTTCAGTTACAACAGTTTCTTCAGTTTTTGCTTTTCTGGGCATAGTTTATTCTCCTTTTTTATTTCTGCGAGCAATGAGTCAAGCACCATGCTTGCATGAGTATTTGACGAATGCCGCGAGAGTTTAATACCCTGTAAGGGGTATTAAACTGGTTGGCTGCCGTTTAAGCGGCAGGTGGATCACTTCAGGACATGATGGATTTTTTATCCGTCATAACAATCTCACAATCCCTGTTTTGGGGAGGAGCTGTGGGCGGGCTGTCCAGTGTTTTCGGAAATAGGCTGTCTGAAACGGGCGTTTCCGGTGCCGTTTTCTTTCTGGATGCCTTTGTCTTCTGTTTTGGCGTCATCAGCCTTGAGAAATCCGGTTCCTCCCTCTCAGGCAGCCTGCGCCAGGCAGGAACATGATCACTGGCACGACTTTCTTTTAATTTCCTGCTCTCAGAGTGGAGGGTGTAGTCAAATTTCCCTACCTTCAGCACTTTCTGGCCCCGCAGGATAATCAGAGCCTCATCCAGTGGCAAACGCAGCACCTCGTCAGCCGTCATCAGTTTCCTTTTCCCGACAGAGTGGGTTTCACGGTACTCCGGAGTATAATCCGATACCCGCCAGGTATTTAACTGTTTTGCCTGACTGGATACGGCTACGCTGACTTCCCCGGTACGGTTTGAGATGAACTCCGCCGTCAGCTCGTCGGTGCATCCAAGGAAAAGCTGCGTGTCACAGTTGCCGATGATCTCCTGCCACTGGTTTAACGGATAGCGGTTCTGCATCTGGGGCAGGTTCTGGAAGATACAGCTTATGGACAGCCTTCTGGAGCGGATGGTGCTGATCTTCTTGGTAAGGTCGGCTATGGTACAGCCGCCGTTGGCAAGCTCGTCTGCAAGGATATGTACCGGAACGGGCAGTTTCCCGCCATCCCCATATTTGTCAGCATACCTTACCAGTTTAATAAAGACGAAGGACATGAACAGGGAGGAAAGAAAGTCAAAGGTAGAATCCTGGTCTGAAGTAATGCAGAAATATGCGCACTTTTCATAACCTGGCTGCGTCAGGCTGATCTCGTTGTAGCTGGTGATCTGCCGGATCAGCTTGTTCTGGAATACCTGCAGCCTTGTCCCCAAGCCGATGATGACGCCGCTGCGTACCGTGTCGGACGCCTGCTTGAAGATATTGTAGGGCGCCTTTGCCGGGTGAGTGACTGGGAGCAGGTCAAAGAGGCTGTTCAGCTCCTTTTCGGAGTTCATGGTCAGCAGCTTGTAGACCTGCCCGATATTCTTTCCCTCCGGAGGGAATCCCTGATCCACATAAAGAACGAGGGCTTTCAGCAGGTTCATCTCCGAGTTGTCCCAGAAATGGTCGCCTTTGGGGGAGCCGGTGTTCTTGATGATGACATCGGAAAAGAGCTGCGCCATGATCTCCTGTCCCTCAATCTCCGCAAGGCAGTTCCAACTGTCGGAGTTTTCAGGATTGATGAGATTGAACACCCGCACGGTATAGCCGTTTTCCTGAAGGTAAAGGCACATGTCTGCGTAAAGCTCCGATTTCGGATCGGTAATGATGAGGCTCTCCCCACGCTTGACGCACTGGAACACCACATTTCTCGCATAGGCGCGGCTTTTCATGCTGCCGCTTGCGCCAAAGACTGCCACGTTGCGGTTCATCCGCGTTTTCTCTGGCAGGCAGACTGCTTTTCCATACAGCTTCCCCAGGATAACACCCCGGTTCCCCGCAATGTCGGAAACCACTTCCAGCACTTCGCGCATCTCAGCGTCCGTCATAAAGCCAGAGGTGCCGTAGGTCCCCTGATCAGAGTAAGTCAGGTTCCGCTCCTTGTCGTAGGTGCCTTTTCTGCCAAAGCCCATCCGCATCACCATGAAAATCAGCAATCCGAGGATGCCGGTACAGAGTGCGATCCCGTACAGGCTGTAGGGGAATACGGTCAGCGCCCGGAAGCAGGCACCAAGCGAGCTGTCCGGAAATTCGGGGGAAGTGCCGTTCCCAGGTGTCCCTCCAGATGAGGTCCAGATCCGGTAGTTGATGATGAACTGGGCTACATACCCGCCTGCGTAGGCAAGTGTCAGGAACAGCGCAGGCAGGGATATGAGCAGCGTAAGTTGTTTCTTTCGGTTTTCTGTCAGTTTCAGTGTAAGAACCTCCCTTCAAATTTTTTCAGGTCTATGGTGTCAATGATGGCTGCATCCCCAAAGTATTGCTGCAGCGTCGGTTTCTGGAAGTCGAAACAGATCAGGCTGCCCGTAAACCCATGAAAGGAGAGGGCGGTACGGAATCTTGAGAGCCGCAGCATATCAAAGTCAAAGGCGAGCAGCACCGGCATTCCGTCCGATACAGCATCATGTTCCAGCCCGTAATCGGGGCAGGGCATCTGCAGGTCGGACAGGAGCAGGCTCCGGAGCGTTTTTTGCAGGGACGGAGAGCAGAGCAGCCGGAGCATGGTAATTCCAGCGGCGTCTTCTGGTATGTAATGGAAAAAGTCGAAGCTGGAATCCAGATAGAAGTAGCTTTTTTGGAAGCCGCCTGTGCTCTCCATCAGCTTCAGTGCCGTATTCATGCCTTCCCCGATGATGAGGGCCTTTATGGGGGTATCCGGATGGTAACGGGGGCTGATGCCTGATCCGGAGAGGATTCCCCGGCTGGCGTGGTAGGAGAGCAGCGCCTTTACCTTCAGTTCCGTCCGGTATTCCCATTTCATCAGTGCGCCGCCTGTGCAGAATACGGCGTAGATGCACTCCGGGGCAAGCAGGATGCCGATGGTCCTGGAATTGTTGATCTTTACGGCTTCCGCTCCAAGCTCCTTGACCTCACGGGAATGGTAAAAGACCGGCAGTGTCATACCGCAGGATGTCTTCTGACTGGTTCCCGGACAGAACAATGGCGCCTTCCTGTCCCGGTATATTTCCACACCGGCACCCTGAAACATGGCATAGGCAATGGATGCCTGCTGGAGCCTGAGCCTTCTGGGGAAGTCGCTGCGGGGGCGGTTAGTGTCGGAGCTTCCAGAGAGGTAAAAGGAGAAACGGGCAGGGTTCTCTATCAGAAGTAGCTTTTTTCCCCTGCTTGTCAGCCTGTATCCCCGCAGTCCGTCCTTATAGTGGGTTCTAAGATAGCCATCTTTCTTGAGCCGTGTGATAAGCTTTTCCCCATAGCTGTCACTTAGGTGTAAGTGTGCCAGCACGCGGGGGCTGCACTCCCCTGAAATGGCAGCCAGTTCCATCAGCCGGTATGCGCTGGTTGAAGTATCCATCGTTGAGCCTCCTTTCCAAATTTTTACCGTACACGCCTGCATCTCCGGTAAGACCGGGCAGGCAGGCGGCTTGTTTTCTGCCTGTAAACAGGCGGTCCGGCGGAAATTTTACCGTAGTTGGATTTTGTTTTGAAAAACCGCCTAAAAATCCGATATGGTTTTTTCCCTGTCTTCCCGCTCTTTCAGCCATCCGGGAAAGCAGCTTTTTTCCATGACGGCGAGGATGGTGCAGTCCCGCTCCCCAAATTCCGTGGTGTGGTAGGCGTCGCAGAACAGCCCGCTGTCATCGGTCATCAGGAAGCCTGCAACGGTATCTAAGAGCTGCTTGCACTCCAGGTTGTCGTAGTCCCTCACCCGCCTGTTGGAGAGGTTTTTGTCGAACACATGGGAAAAGCAGACCACACATTCCCTAAAATGCGGGAGGTTATGTTCTTTTGTGTAAGCCTCAAGCATTGCATACAGCGGATCGGTCAGGAAGGTGGTATTGACCCGTTTGTTCCGTTTCGGCATCAGGCCGGGCAAGGTGATCTCCACGCAGTCCTGCGTATGCTCTATGGAAATGCCGTGTATCTGGGCAGCCGCTTCCATAAGGACAGGTTTCGGTACAAGGTCTGCGGCATAAATGAGGTTGCGCAGGGAGCAGGCGATCCGTTCCGCGCGTTTGGCGGCATCCAGACTCAGTTCTTCATAGTTTTTCCCATAAGTGCCGGTGTTGGCTGCCATAGCATTGATGGTATTTGACAGCCGGGGGAGTTCATCCCCAATCCGCGCAAGGCGGGATGATAAAGTGTGTCGGTCCATTAAGTATCTGTAACTCCTTGTTTTCTGTAATACTGCACTTTACCGTCGGGCGTGACCGTACAGAAAGCGGTAATGCCGGGAAAGTCAAGGAGGGGTATCTGCCCCGCGTTATCCACAACTGCTATGCGGCGGGGCGAATCTTCCTTGTAGGCGGAAAGTGCGTGGTTCATAAGGATCTCTTTTTCTTCCGGTATGTGGATGACATCATAGGCATCCGACTGGGTGTAAAAGGTCAGCGTCACCGGAAAATCGCTGGCTGTATGATAGGTAATGTCTTCCCGGAAGTCTAAAAGCACCCAGAAGGCGGAAAGAATGGACGGATTTGGGCCACAGTTCTCTGTATACAGGACAAGTCCTTTTTCCGGTATCAGGGTGAGCCGCCCGGTCTTTTCCAGCTTTTTTAGGAGCAGCAGCAGCTTTTGCCGCGTCAGTTCCGGGAAAAATGCCTCAAACTGCAGGAGAGTGAGGGCATGGTATGTGGAAAGCAGCCGGATGATCTCCGTCAGGTGGCTTTCCTGTTGTTGGTTTCTGTGCTGCATAAGACAGCCTCCTTTGTTCCTGCGGCAGCAAGATTCCGGCCGCAGGCAATGGTTGTATTATAATAGGAAGAAACTATAAGTAATCTTTACTTAAAGCGTACATATAAAATAGGGACAGGGCAGGAAACCGTTCTCTTTTGCGTAAATAATACTTAAACCGTACTTATTCCTGTCTGTTGCCAGCATCCATATGCCTTTCTGTGTGTAAACCGTATGTAAAGATTACGCATTAGACGGCCTCAGCCATCTGCCTGCGCTGTTTTTCTTTTTCCAGCAGCTTTTTCAGCTCGTCCCGGTCTGTGGTGATTAGCTCTTTTTCCAGCTCGGATGCCTTGAACTCCACGGTGACATTATTGTTATTGGTGGAGATCAGGCCGTTGCCTCTTTCAAAGTGGGTGACTGCCATTGTCTCCGCTTCGGACAGGTGCAGGATGGACTGCACACGCATCGCCTCCTCGTCCTCAAGGTTCAGGACAATCTTGGTCTTGGAGTTATTGATGATGCCCTTGCCATATTTGCCATCCTCCAGCGCAAAGAAGTCGTTCAGGTCCTGAGTGGCGCAGATGGCGGAGCCGCCATATCCACGGATGATCTTGAAGATCTCCAGCACAAACTCTGCCGCAAGGCGGTTGGATGCCGCGCCGATGAGCTGCCATGTCTCATCAATAAAGATGGCTTTTTCCACGGTACGGTCTTCCTTTGCTTTATCCCATACATAGTCCAGCGCCACGAACATACCCACCGTCAACAGGTCGCCTGTCAGCTCCGAAATATCCAGCACGGTATATTTATTGTCAAGGTTTACGTTGGTCTGTTGGTTAAAGGTGGAGGCGGAGCCATGCACCAGCCGGTTCATAATATTTGCAAGGCGTTTGGTATCAGGATTTTCCTTCAGGATATTAAATACATCCTCCAACACCGGCATTTCCCGGTAGTGTTCCGGGTTATGCGGATCAGGCAGACTTTCGTTGTTGTGTGTGATGCCTTTTTGGTTATAGGTCTGTATCAGTGCCTCATCTAAAAGTTGCCGTTCCTCATGTGTCATGTCTGGGATCAGCAGGGAAAAGAAGATGTGGAGCCGCTGTATCTTTGCCGCAAGTTCCGATTTTTCCGTCTGCGGGCCGTCCAGTAAGTCATTGGCAGAGGAATCCACCTTCCGGATTTCCATGATGTTGATACAGTTTCTGGAGGCGGGGGAAATCTGGATGAACTCCCCGCCGATATTGCTGCAGGCCCGGTGGAACTCGTGCCCTTTTAAGGGGGCGATGATGAATACCTGTATGTTCCTGCGGCGCATCCGCAGCGCCATGAGCTGCATGGTGAAGGTCTTGCCCGCGCCGGAGGTTCCGAGGATTGCCATGTTTGCGTTCTTGTAGACACGGGAATTAAAAATATCCACGATGATCAGGGAGTTGTTGTGTTTGTTTACTCCCAGGAGGATGCCGTTGTCATCGCACATCTCAAAGGATGTAAAGGGATAACAGCTTGCCACGCTGCCCGTCAGGATATTGCGCTTGGAACGCTCAAACAGTTTTTTCTCCAGCGATACCAGCGGCAGGGCGGAGAGCAGCGCCTGTTCTTCCCGGAAGTGGCAGGACACCGCTTCCATGTCCTGTGAGAGCATCAGTTTTTTCATCTCGTTGGTACGCCACTCCAGTTCCTCAAGGCTGTCCGCCGTGATGGTGATCAGGATGTTCATGTAATAGAAATCTTCATTGTTGGCAAGCCCTTCCTTCAGGAAATAGCCGGAGCGTATGGCACTGTCCAGGTCGTCAAAATCCGAGTTGGTATCGGAAGTGTCCTTGATCTTGGAGCGGTTGATCCTAAGCTGTTGTCCCAGTTTCTGCTGGATGCGGTCTTTGGGCTGGCGGTCAAAGAAAATATCCACATCAATCCCCTCGCCTGCATTGACAAGGAGGGAGATCCATCCGGCACACACCTGCGGACGGTAGCCTCCGGACGGGACTAAGAGGTAGGTGTGATAAGTGCCGTCCATGACCACGAAGTTTCCGTGGGTATAGTCGATGGTCTCCGGTGCAATAAATTCCATAGCGGGGATATTGCCGATCTCATCCCGCCTGCCTGCATTGATGTACTGGCCGATGACCTCGTTTACACGCACGCTCAAAGGCTTTGCCACGCTGGTCTTGCGGTTTAAGATACTGTAAAATACCTCCGCAGCCATCTCATCCTCATTGTCAGGGACAAGAAGTTCATTTCCGCATTGCTGCAGGTAGGTATTTGCTGTCCGCACCGCAGTTGTGAGGGCGGAGATAGCGTCACTTTCCTCATTTCCCCTGTTGGCGGAAAACGGCTCATATTCAAAAATAATAAAAAAGCGCCTTGTGATGGCTTCCCTTGAGCCGATCCGCCGGATCAGGTTTTCGTAGTCACGCTGCAGCGCAAGGCACCGCTCGTCCGTTTCCTGCCGCATTTCTTCCCGCAGGGTTTCCAGATGCCTGTTGATGTCGGCACGCCTGGTAAGGACTTTGAACTGGAGCTTCACAGGGCTTATTTTTAAGTAGCTGATAAAGGAATAGATGATGTTGCGCTGTTCCCGGGCGCTCCGCAGCAGGAAGTTGATGGGGATGACCTCTATGATCTTCACATAGCGGTGGTCTTTTGTGTAGATGATGCCGTTTTCAATCTTCCGGATGGGGAGGTAGGAGGCGGAGGGATTTATCAGCTCCGGTTCCGGCTCCTCCCTCATACGCTGTTTGATCTGGGAGACACCCCGTTTCTTATTCTGATGTTTTCCTGATGCCTCGTCCGCTGCCTGTTTTGCCTGCCGGCGTTCCTTAAACTGCCCAAATTCCTCGGCATAATCTTCTTTTTTGGGCTTTACTTTCTTTTCAGGTTTTGCTTTCTTTGCTTTCCCCAGTTTCCCGGAAGTTCTTTCCTTTGCCGGTGTTTCCCCTGTTTCTTCCTGAAGTCCTACAATACGCCGGTTTTTCAGATAGACAAAAAAGTTGATGACAAAGGAACTCAGGCTTTCCCCGTTTATGCCGATGATGGCGAACAGGGCTGCCGGGAGCACGGTCAGGCAGGCGACAATGATCCTTGTTGTCAGCGTTGCCGGGATATGGAATACCGGAAAACCAATGAGCAGCGAGAGGACCAGTGCCTCCGCCGCGTTCCTGAGCTTGATTGTCCCGCCGAACACCGTTCCGGTATCAATAAAATTCGGCGGGATGATGTATATGTCGTTTTCTTCGTGCCGCATAGACATTCTGCGATACACCTCCTATATTTATGGTTATGGCGGGCAGAATTGGGATTCTGTCCCGCCGTTTGTTACTCTGTATATGGCCTGCCGCACAGGACAATGCTGCCCGTACTGTAGATGGGGCGGTAGACAACTTTTTTCTTGGAAAAAGACGCATCCACCACATAGCCGTTTCCTGCATAGATCGCCACATGGCTGATGTTCAGGTAGCGGTTGTTGACTTCAAAGGAATAGAAGATCAGGTCTCCGGAGGCAAGGCTGTCATAGGATATGGCAAGGTTGTTTTCGGTAATGTACCTTCCCTGTGCCGCCGCCGTGTTGGAGCCGCCATGCTGCAGGTATATCCCCAACTGGCTGTATACCCAGTAGGTAAAGGAACTGCAGTCAAAATACCCTTCCTGATTTCTAAGTTCCTGGCTGTACGGTGTGCCAAGCTTTGTCAGGGCGAGGTCTACAGCTTTGTTTCCGTTCTCTCCCGGAATCAGGTCAGGGTTGACCTCCACCAGATAAACCGTGTCAAATAAAAACAGGTGCAGGTTTGCGGCGTATTCCTCTGCCGTCTGCATCTGTTCATCGGTAAGGTGGAATACATTCTGGGGGAAATAGCTGTCTCCTGCGTATTCCACGGTATATTCATAATGGTGTATGGTATGGTTTTCCCCGGTTTCCTCATCCGTCTTTTCATAGTCTGTGACCTGGACAGTGTAGGTAAAGATGCCGTCCGTATTGTCACGGAGTATCCGTTCCAGCTTTGCAAGGTTGATTTCACGGTAATCTTCCTGTGAGGCGCAGAATTGGGAAATGACCAGTGCGCTTTCATAGATGATACGGTCTGAAAAATCATCCGTTATGCTGTACTCGCAGTCGGAACCAAGGGAACCTGCCTCCTGCTCTATTTTTTCCAGCAGGACGTCATGTTTCTCCCGCAGGATGGTTTCAATGGAAGTTTCCGCCTCTGCAATGTTCTCCATGATGAGGGTGTTGTCATTCAGTACGTCACCGACTGCCGAGTCCAGCCCCAGATTCCCGAAAATCAGGGAGGGGAGCATCAGAATGAAAAGGACGGGGATCAGCAGCAGCGCACCAATGGCGGCCAGTACCTTCCCGATCATTTTCCTGTTTTCCCATAACCCTGCCGCCAGCATCCCGTATGGACCTGCAGCAGCGCCTTTGGCTGCCCCGGCAATGGCCTTTCCTGTCTTTATGGCGCTTTTTGCGGCACCTGCAGCAGAGGCTGTCCGGGATAATACGGACTGATCCTTATTTTTATTCTGTTCTGGCATTTACACACGGTCCTTTCTCTTTGGCATGGCGGGAAGTTTCTGCACGATATTTTCATGGTAGGCAATTTTTCCCTCTCCCGTCATGTAAGGCGTCCGGTCCACGGTATTCACCGCATACTGTTTGTACCATGTGGCATTGTCAGCCGTGGTGACGGTTTCGTAATGTCCTTCCGGTGCCATGTACTGCTCGGTGTTATACATACCGAAGGCTGTACCGTTGGGATAGTCAACCGAGGTTTCCGTTCCCATGATACGTCCGCCGCCGATTTCCACATCGGAATAGTTTGGTGCATCAGGGATGCCGGTCTGCCCCAGGTAAGAGGTGAGCGCCTGTGCTGCCTGTGCGCCGGTCATGGAGCCGGTGTAGTTGATGTTTCCTTTTGCCACAGCCCCGGTGACGCCGTTGGCAAAATCGCCGCCCTTTTTCACCGAGGATTCAAACGCCCTGCGGCTGATGGGGTTGCTGGAATGTCCGGTCATGGTCTGCATGGCGCTCTGGGTGAACTGCCTCCCCACGGCACCTGCAAGTCCGCCGGAGAGGAAGGAGGACTGGCTGACGCTGTTCGGGCTTCCGCCCATACGGAAAGATCCGCCCCGGAAGCTGGCTCCCCCGCCTATGTTTTTGGCAGTGGTAAGCCCCCTTGCGGCAACCATCAGCTCCGCCATCATGTTGCCGCCGGTATGTCCCACATTGATACCGAGGCTGGATAAAAAGCTGTCAATCTTCTGGCTGATCTTCAAAAAGGCAATGGCGCATAAAAACCAGATGAACACATTTCCGGCTGCAGTTTCTTTCCCGACTGCCTCCACATCACTTTCCGTTACCGCGAAGACGGTCATAGACTGGGAAAGGAACAGCGTGACAGTAATCATTATGGTATATAGTTTGTTTTTCCTGTTTTTCATAGACACCTCCCTAAAGCGACAGCGGGTTGGACAGGAAGCTTCCCACCATAGATGTGAACAGGCGAAGACACCATGCGTTCATCATCAGCAGGAAGATCTGCCCGCCGAACATCCTGCACCACGACTTGAAGATATTTGAGGTGGACTGGGAAGCGCCGGTGGCAAACGCCATAGGAGCCGTATATACGACTACGCCAAGCAGGACATAGCGTTCCGCTGCCTCAAACAGCAGCTTGATATAGTTCCATGCCAGGATCAGCAGTAGAATCAGAGCGATCAGCGTGACGGAACCACTGGCACAGACACCGAGGATGGTCAGCAGGACGGAGTTAAAGTCCGCAAAATTTAAGGGCGGCAGTTCAGAGGAGAGTATCCATGAATAGGGAGTTCCGCCGATGGAAAGCACCATATCTGTGATTTGGTCGCAGTAATAGATCAGTCCGATAAACAGAACGGAACGGATACTCAGCTTGAAGGGATCTTCCGCCTCCACGCCTGCAATCAGCCCAAAGTTTTTGAATAACTGCCATACCCAGTTTAAGAGGACAAGCCCTATGGCAGTTGCCACAAACACCTTATACATGGTTTCCGCAGCAGGGAAGTAACGAAGGAAGGTTCCCATGTCACAGCCCAAAGCACCCAGTACAGAGGTGGAGATCAGGTCCAGTCCGTTCATCACCTGTTTGGCAATCCATTCCACAATGCCATCAAGTATGCCCATGACTCATCCTCCTTCTCATCAGCCGTTCCATTTTCCATCGGAGAAGAACGGTGTGATATAGGCGAGGATAAAGCCGAGTCCGTTTAAGATCACCCATGAGATCGCAATGCGCTTGAGCCATGCACGGGACTCGTCCACCGTCCTGCCAGACTTGGAAAAGTTCATAAGGAGCAGGGCGACGGAAGCTGTCACAATGGCGGCAATGGTGGAGATACCTAGTATCTTGCCGTAAATATCCTTCAGGATCGTATCCGCTTTGGTCCACATATCCGATGCAAGCACCTGATTGGTCTGAAGGGTAAAAAAGTAGGCAAAGGCTGCCACACCCATGATGATGTTCTGGTAAGGGATGCGGAATTTCTTTTTGGTGGGAAGCTGGTTCCCGGTTGGGTTGCTGTTTTCTTTTTTCAATGAATTACCTCCTGTGAAAGTTGATATAGTAGAAAAACCGGCGAATCCCGAAGGACTGCCGGTTTCTAAAGCACCCGCTCTGCGGGGCATGCCATGCCAAAAGGCATATGGCGACTGTACTGCAAAAAAATAACACCTGCGGATGCAGATGCCTGAAATAGTGGAATGGATATGGGTGCAGATACAATTTTGAGCATGACCATTATAGCATGGGCATTTTTACCTGTAAATCGCAATGCCGTGCCAGTTTGCGTAATTTGTGCGTCAATTTAGTGCCATTTAGTTATTTCTCTTTGGGAAAGAACTTATCAAGCGTTTCCAGGCAGTCTTTTGAGGTGTATCCCCACAGGACAGAGCTTAATGCCTAGACTGCCTCCGGACGTTTCCGATAATAGGTTCTATGGGAGATGTTTGCAATATGCGGCCGCAGGCTCTCAATGATCTCATCCGTATTCTGGAGCTGTTGGGGAGACAGATAGCTGTAATAGAGTATCCAGTAATATTGTTCCCCATGCTTATGCTTGCTTCGCAGAATGTCTGTGATGGGATGGTGGGAAAGAAAAATGTAGCGGAGATGAGATAGAGTATTTATTATCAATAAAACTTTGTATAGATTAATGAAAGTATGCTATAAAACACCTTAAAAAGCGTGTTGTAAACACATTGCATTATCAACAATAGGAAGTATAATGAAATTGGAGAGATGTATTGATTTTGCAGAGGTATATATATGAATAAAAAAATACTTAGTATAATACAATTATTAGTCGCAATAGGGAGCTTAATTCTTGCTATTGATAAAGTAAGAACGCTATGCATAGAAAAAAATAAATTTTAAAAATAAAACCATTAAAATTATATAAGCAATATGTAGACCAATAATAATGACTGAATACGGCAAAAAAATTGTAATAACAAAATTAACATAATAAATGTTTTTAGAAATATTACATAATATACATTTGCCCATGGTTTCAAAAGATAATTCTTGGAGTTACTAGAAGAGGGAATTATATGAAAGGTAAAATTATTTATGATAATGTGACAGAGTCATACTTACATATGGAGAGGTATGTTAATAATGGTTCACCTTCAGGTTGGACAAAACTTCGTTCAACTTCAGAAAAAACTAATCCGTTTACTGGGGATGAGATGTTCTCTATCCTCGAATTTAACGATGAGGATTTAGATTGTATAAGCATAGGAGAAAGAAACCCATTATTTGAGAGAGGTGTTAATTATGCACATCCTGACAGCCTTAATTCTGAAATATTAAAAGAAGCTAAAAGAAAATTAAAAGATTCCTTTTTGCAAGTTTCACCAACTTCTAGCGGGAGAACTATGTTTATCCGAAATGGTGAGTTTGATGAGTTTATTAAGTTGACATATGATGTAGGACGTATTGGTAGAGTTGATAGACAATTAGGATATGGGCATTGTATGTCTAGTATAGAAGTAAGCGAATCTATTAAAAACGCTATAGATGGCAATCTATTTAAAAATACATATGGAGTTTTGCTAGAAAAAAGCGCAAAGGTTACTATAATTCCGTTCAATGATTCTACTTACGAATGGGGAACTATTTTAAGAGAACGCCGGAGTTATCCGTATAACAATGAAAAAAGGCAACTTATTCCAGGGTTTTCTCTTTTTGGAAAGGATAATTATAGTGCCGAAACTTTAAATGACGAATTCTTAATTAATCAATTTATCGAACTTAGTAATAAAAAGCCAGAAGAATACTTATTGAATGTAATGAAGATGACAATAGATGCATGGTTTGATACTTTACTTAACTGTGCATTTATATTGGAATTGCATGGACAAAATTGTTTTTACGAAATAGATGAACATTTTAATATTAAGAGGATTATCATTAAGGATATGGATTCCGTTGATAAGGATATAACCTTGGCAAGAAAATTGGGATTAAATGATAAATGGAAATCTTTTCCTTTTGAATGTTTTTATGAGGATATTCCAGAAAATCATCCTTGGTATTATAAAATCCGGCCGTCATATATGTATGATTTTAAGTTAAGTACATATCTTTTACAGCCTATTATGGATGTTGTATGCGAAAGATATAAAATCGATAAGGTTTCTATAAGAAGCAATCTAAAAGAGTATGTTTCAGATTTATACATTGGACGACTTCCGATAGGCTATTTTCCTGAGGATGGTAGCTGGTATGATTGCGATAAAAGTGAACGGAAACCTGGAGAACGACGAAAATATTATTCACACCCAAATCCATTATTTAGATAGGAGAAAATCATGAAAAAATTAACAAAAACTTTATTTGATTCTGTAGTAGAAGAAATGAAAAATTCTCTTGATTCAAAAGGGAACCATCTCGATATGGTAGGACTAATTGTTTCTCAAGGAGAAACAGTATATAGTTATTATTTTAGGGAACGTGAGAAAATAGACGTTAGATCAATTGCAAAGCCTATAACTTGTTTAGCTTTTGGAGTCGCGATTAAAGAAGGGTTATACTTTGGAAATACTCAGATTACTTTGGATACGAAGATTGGTCCTTTATTAAGAAAATACGTTACTATTAATACATCTCAAAATATAGAGGCATGGAATGTTTTGACGATTCGTGATTGCTTTAAAATTACATTAGGACATGATAAAGGAATTATGTTTAGTAAAGATGTTGCAACGCAAAAAGAAGATAAATTAATTGACTATATTGTGAATTATCCAATCACAGCGAAACCCGGCTTTGATTTTGTTTATTCTAATGCAGGAACATTTGTATTATCCACATTAGTAACTGAATACCTGAATATTTCATTAGCAGAATTTGTTGATAAATATATTTTTACGCCGTTAGGTATTTCTGATTATACATGGAAGAATTATGGTAAGTATTGTGCTGGATGTACAGGTTTAAAAATGCATTGTGAAGATTTGCATAAAATTGCAAAGTTATTTGCTGACGACGGAAAGTATGAAGGGAGACAGTTGGTATCTGAAGAATGGATCAACAATATGAGATTACCGTTGGTATATGGTCCGACTCATAGATATAAAAAAGGTAGAGCATTTCCCAAATTTAATTATGGAATGAATATGTGGATTTGTGGCGATGTAGAAGAACTGGGAATTTATTCTTATGATGGAAACTATTATTGTGATGGTACAGATGGACAGTATATTATTATAATTCCTAAAAATAATATAGTTATTGCTGCGACGGGATATCAATCAGATACTGAACCCGTATCTAGAATCTTGGGTAATTTTAAATGATTTTGTTTTTTATAAATAGTATTGATAGATAAAATAAATTTTTTCATTAAATTCCTTTCCTACTATTATGGAACTGTGAAAAGTTAAAAATCAAAATGTTGTGCTTATATTTTATTAAAAAATGACTGATAGACATAGTCGCGTTAAAAATATTAGGCAAATCATGAAGAATTTATAAACTTTTCTTAAAATAATAGTAGGAATTTTTCTTTGCCAGATAGTTTTTGGCATTTTTATCAAAATAATTGTTCGTTGAAAGATTTTGTGATTATTCGCCAAAACAGTAAACGGGATAAAGATTGGAAAAATTTTATAGCTTGTTATAAGTTAACCATACGGAGGAAGATATGTATAGAGTAGCTATTATAGTAAATGAAAATGAAACATTACATTCCGCATATGCAAATACGGAAAGTATCTTGAAAAAAGCACTAAATAAAGTTTATTCGTCTGATGTTGATAAGATATATTCATTTGAGATTTTTGACAAATTTAATATTAATACTTTGTTTGAAAAAGGTAATAGCAATATATTTACTTTTAATAGCATTTTTGTAGCAACTAATGCTTGCAATAACTTAGAAATATATAATGAATTGGTGGAACATGCAGATATTATAGCACAATTTATAGACGATGGTTGTGGTAATTGCCATGGCATGTGTATTACTAATCAGCAAAAGTTAGGGGCAATAGAAGAAAACGCAAATTTTGTGGGTTTTTTACCAAATTTGTTTACATATAAACTTATTAAACGAAAAGAAAAGAAATCATCGGATGGTTCTATTTCTATAAATAATTCTTCTGATTGGATAGTCAATTTTCCTATAAGAATTAATAATGAAATAATTGAAAAATGCTGCAGTGGAGAAAATAATCAATTTATGCCTCATAAATATAGATATATCATATCTGCAAATTTTGAGAGTTCTTATGATGTAATATATGAAGATAAGAATTATGTAGAAACGGATAAACAACAATCCAGACCGTTGTTGCTTAAATCTAGAGTTGGAAATGAACGGCTTATAATTTCATCTGTAATATTAGATTGGGCCGAGCATTTGGAGCAGTTAGCTAATATTTTAGTATTTATTACAGAAGGTATTAATCAGTTTGCATTTATATACAAGAGTTCTTCAATAAATAAACATTTTTCAAGATACATAAATAAAGCCAGAGATTATAATATGGCGCTAAAACAATATAATGAAAATGAATTAATAGAAGTGCTTGAGGGAATAAAAAATGAAAGAAATTTTCAATTATATCCGCATAGTGTTTTTGTATTTTCGAATGAATGGGGGGAAAAGGAAGTCGGTGATCTTTGGAAACAATTTGTAATAGATATTAAGAGGGATATTATATTTTATAGAATAGTTAATGAGGATTTTGGAAGAAAAAATCATTTAACTTTGGTTAGTTTATTTTCCAAGTCAATAAAAAATAGTCATATGTTTTTGAGTGCGGAAGAGTGGCTTACAGCAAATTATATTACTTCAAAGTGGCGAAAAAGCATTTGGACATATGAGTATATATTGAATTTATATGACTATCTTTCATTTAATACGACAGGATATATAGCAGCTTTATATGATGAAATAGTTAGTCATTATAAAATCAAAGAGAGCGATAATAATTTTAAAGAATCAAATAGCTATTTGGATTTTGCTAAATTAAAGAACCCAGAATCGTTTGAAAATTTGTATTTTCAGACATATGACAATGTTTTTAATTCGACATGTTCATGTTGCAATGTTTTGGCCAAGTTATATTCATTAGGTAATGCAAACGATATAAAAGATATTGTTGTTAATACCCAACAAGTAAATATGTCTGTATTTTTAGATGAGAGAAATAAATGCGGAAACTGGATATTATATAAACTGAATAGTATAGAGTATAGTAAACGAATTTCATGGCAAGATTATTTGATGGCATTTGTATCATTATATGAGTCTGGATATATAACATACATTAAAAGTAAAAATAATGTTTTATATGATTTGCTGATTGAAGAATTAAAAAATTGTTGCGCTTTATTTGATAGACTATTTTTAACTGTTGATAGAATTTCATATAAGCCGGATCCTTTGATTACTTTAGTTGATTTATGTAAAATATTAAAGTTTCTTTATGTGGTTAATGATGTGTCGCCATATAATTTGGAATGCGAAAAGTTTGCTTTAGCAATTGAAGATCAGTTATTTTCTAAGCAACGATATAATGGTGAATGGAAAAATTTGAGTGAGACTTCAGAAATTTCTGTTGCTTTACTTTCTCGCATAAAATACAATTGGAAATTTAAAAATTCAGAAGACTATGAATTAATGATTAACAGAGCAGTTAATTATTTACAAAGTAATTTTGATTTTGATAAAAGTTGTTGGCTAGGAGATGAAAATACAACGGCAAAGTCCCTTAATGCTATTTTGTTATATGATGAAGTTTTTAATTTTGCGTTTGATGATTTTTTAGTTGATTTAATTAATACTACGAATGGATCGAATCCAATATTTACAGTAGGTAATAACATTAAGGCGTTAGATTTTGCACAAAATCAATATAATAAATTACTTAATGAAAAACAAAAAAGTGATGTACTTACTAAAGAAATGAGAACACAAAAGTATTATTCTTTAAAACTAATAAAGAAATACAAATTACTTGTTGGGTTTACAACATTTATATCAGCGTTGGCTATTTTATTCTCTGCTTGCTTAATAGGTATTTTTTCTACAACATATCCGAGTGAGTGGCAAACTATTTTGCATGATAACGTTACGAAGATATTAGCTACAGTCTTGGGATTGGTTGTGACAACCATATTAACAGGGATAGTACAGCATACGAAAAGCAAGCTTGTAGAAGGGTATAATGATAAGGAGTTTAAACCATGAAAAAGAAATATTCTATATCGATGATATGCGCGCCGAAAACGAAGTTTGATTCTGCGATAAATTTTTTGATTCTTCATAACTGTTTCATACATATTGATGTTATGGAGAAAGATTTTTCTAATTTTGAAGGGTTTAGTTGTGAAGAGATTGCTAGAATTCGAGAAAAATATCCATTGGCTGTAATGGATGTTCATATTATGGCATATCATCCTGAAAAATATGTGAAATTCTGCATTGATCATAAATGTGATATTATCTCCTTTCATATTGAAGGATGTCAGAATACAAAGGCCTTACTATCAGAAATAAATTTAGCAGGCTTAAAGTCGGGATTGGCTATTAAGCCTGATTCAAAATTAGAAATGTTGTATGAGTATCTTGATGATGTTGATCAAATAAACGTAATGACAGTATATCCAGGACCGGCTGGACAATGTTTTCAAAAACAAGAATTAAATAAAGTTATTAATTTAAATAATTTAAGACTGGAAAAAGAATATGCTTTTGATATTGAGGTAGATGGGTCATGTAATAAAGAACATTTTTATATGATAGAAGATGCAGGGACAGATATTTTTGTTTTAGGTAATTCGGGACTGTTTGCTTTAAATGATGATATTGAAAAAGCATGGAAACAGATGGTCGTGTATACTTCAGAAGATTCTTTGATATATTTGCATGCCGATTTGGTAGGAAATTCTCTAAAAGAATGCGTAAAAGCTTGGCTTAATGAAAATAACTTTTGCTATGTTGATTTATATACAGATGGTTTAGAAGAATATCCTGAATGTGCACGAGAGTTGGGCAAGCTGGTATTAGAAAGCCCACGTAATTATGGAATATTGTGTTGCGGCACAGGGATAGGTATGGCTATAGTGGCCAATAAGATTCCGTTTATTAGGGCAGCTGTTGTTTCTGATTGTTATTCAGCAAAAATGGCTAAAGAACATAACAATGCAAATGTGTTATGTATGGGATCAAGGGTAGTGACAAGGGAACAAGCATATATGATTCTTGATTGCTTTTTTAAAAATAAATTTCTATATGGAAAACATACTTCAAGAGTAGACCGTTATGAAATAGGCAATTTATAGTAATTTAAAAGAGTATGTTTTTAAGGAGAATAGCTTATATTTTGCATACAAATGAGATAATTATACATTGACGGTCGAGATATTTATTAATGCGGTAATATGTGATTAGATTTTGAGTAATAGCATAAATATATTGTTAGAGAATTATCTATCGTGCTAGTGCTTGTTAAGACCAAAGCCGTGTAAGCGAGGTGCAAGCACTAGTATGACAGATAAAATATTGGAGCATAATCAAGCAATTTGATATTGGCTCAATCCGTTCAGAATAGTGCACTGTTTTGAGCGGATAAATGGTGCAAAATCCTTGAATTATTCACAATGACACGGTTATATAATTATGTATGTTGATAGGTGGGTATATGCGCTGCTATGAGAGTGTAAACATAAAGTAATATATTTTCATAAAGTATTAGGGAACTTCCTTGGGAGTATTTTACTATAAATGTCAGAAATTTAATAATTTTGTATGTCAATTCGCAATTATCTATTCGGGAAAAACTGATTCAGTGTTTTTAGACAGTCCTTTGACGTATATCCCCATAAGATAGAACTAAGCGCCTGAACTGCCTCCGGGCGTTTCCGATAATAGGTTCTATGGGAGATATTCGTAATATGCGGTCGCAGGCTCTCAATGATCTCATCCGTATTCTGGAGCTGCTGGGGAGACAGATAACTGTAATAGAGTATCCAGTAATATTGTTCCCCGTGCTTATGCTTGCTTCGCAGGATGTCTACTGCAGAATTTAAGAGAGTCAGCATTTTGTTGCTGCGCTCGATGCTCTTGGCATAGTCCTCAAGCCTTGTACCACCAATGTCAGCTCCTGCGAGATAGATGGAGTCCAGAAATTCTTCAATACTGTTTCCGTATTCGATTTCAAAGGTGCTGCGTACCTGCTGGACGGCAAGTTCAAGGTTCCAGACAGCATCCCGGTAGTTTTTCAGTAGCTTCCAGGTATCGTGAAACAGGGGATTTTCCTGCTCGGAGGGAATATGTTTGTTTGGTCTTGTGTTTGCCATAGTGTTTACCTTCTTTCTTCATTTTTTGTGTCAGTCTGGTTAATGGGTGCGTGATAATTGCTGTCTTCCTGCGAAATGACTGGTGTAAGCGTCAGTTCAAACCGATAGGGCATCTTGCCGTCCGGGCAGACAATCTGCAGAGAATACCTTAAATCAGTTTCTTTGCAGTCGGATAAAGGATATAACTTATATAGAGTTCGGGGGCATTCGCAGCACGAAACCCCTTGTGTAGCGAGGATTTGAGCCACTTTTTGAACAATATTTTTCATGTGCGGTTTTGAAACGCAACCAGCCTGTCCTGAAACGCAGTCTTCTGCCTCCATAATAGTGATCTGTTCATCACGGATAGTCTCGGTTTCTGTGAGAGGTAAATCTTCCGGAATGTGTACGGGAACCTGAAATGTCATGGAAATTTCCTCCTTATCAATCATTACGTCACTGATATTGAACATGGTAGACAGGTAGCTGCATAGGTAGATGACACTGCCGTGCCTGCCGGTAAAGGATACCAGTGAAAGATATTCTTTGTCCTGTAACTTATTTAAGATGCGGCTTACCGTAGCCTTTGATATACCCCAACGCAGGGCAAGGTCACTGAAGTTCGTGAGCGGATTGCCGGTGGCGTTACGAAAATATACCACAGGTCCCAGTTCCGAGCCCTGTACCTGCCTGTCGTTATAGATGGTATGTATCCACAGGTCAAGCACAATATCCATTTCCGAGCATTTGCCCATACTGATCAGCTCATGTACGGCGGCAACCGGGAAAAAGAAAAAACCCACATCCTTCAGACATGGGTAATTGTAGTCGAGCGCCGTATTGTGCTGTTTCCAGCCGTTGATTGTAAATTTAATCAGGTGGTTTCTGCCGAGACGGGTATAAGTGATGTAATTTTGCTGTTGCAAAAAGTCAAGAATGGATAGTGCCTGATGCTGGAAGCGTGTGCGGAACCATTCTGACAGCTCCGAGGTCTTGCAGATCCATTCGCCCGGGCCAACCAGATAGGAGATACCTTCTATCCGGCGGTAAGAGGAGCGGAAGTTGGCATAGGAGCAGAGCGTCATGTAATAAAAAAGATAGGAACTTCCGTTTGTACGGATGTCCCTATCTTCCATAAGGCTGCGGATAAACTCGCGATAAATGCGGCACCGTGGGTAGTCCACAATTTGTTTAATTTCTAATTGGTAGTCCAAGATAAAACCCTCCTTTGATAAAAACAGACACCCGCAATGGGGTGCCTGCTGATATTGTGTTTCGACAATGAGAATGGATTGCATTCATTGCATTAAAATTGCATTTTTTCAGTTTCTTATATTTGTTTATATTGCTTTATACCTCTTGAAATCGCCGCAAATTCGTTGTATTCTCTTAATATACGGTACTGTCTGTATGGAGTTCGAATAGTAAACAGAGAGCCGGGAAGCCGCATAAACAGCGGACTTTCCGGCTTTTTAGGTGGGGAGTGATACCTTTTTGATACCTATATTTACTTTATAATTTTTTTGAGATGTTCAACTTGTTGCATGATTTTTGCATCTTCCTTTAAACGATATAAAGGCTGTGAAAAGTCTTTAATCGTATTAATAAAGTCTAGTAGCTTTGGTGCAGTAACACTATCCTCTGCTTTGGTAAGTAAAGATTTATACTGATTTAAGCATAAGGGAAATTGCAATTTGCTTGCAATTTTGTCATGTGTAAATGAAGTTATTGCAAGCATGAACTGAACCTGTGTAAAATTGTCAATCAATTCATTGTATATATCCTCTGCTCCCCAACATCTTCCATTTCCATTAGTAAGATATGCATCGATAATAACCATAGTATAGTAAGCGTTAATTTGAGTAGGAACGCCATTTGAACCAATTAAGCGCTGGACTTGTTTAGCATAAGGCGGTTCCAAATAAAAATTATTCATAGAAGCATTATGAGCGTTGTATAGATGTTCTAATTCAATTTTTAGTTCAGCACTTCGTACTGATTCGGGGAGATATGATTCAGCATCAACAATTTGAAGAAATTCTCTTGCAAGTTTTGCTTCCGCTTGATCGTTGTTAATTTGGAATTTACTAAATTTTATCCCACAATTCCATTTTATATCTTCATCTACTAAATCCCATAATTCTGGTAATAGAAGTTTTATATTTCTTTTAGTATCACTTGTTGTATCAGGTCTACAATAAATTCCAAAGAACCCATTACAAAGAGAATTAGCTTTTTCAGAAGTCAATTCACAAAAGAAGTTACTTATTGTTTGAGCTTCGGCTTCGTCCAAAATATTAGTCTTAATATTGCGCAACAGTTTTCCGATTTGAATGGTTAAATTTGATAATGGAAGTGATATAACTTCTCTAATACATGTTTCTAACCATTCAATTAGTTGTAGTCCTGTTAATTCATTTTGATTAGGATGAGCAGCGCTAGCCCAATTGCGCATAAACTTTATATTGTCAAGAAGCCGATAGCCAATATCTGAAATCAAGCCAATTTCTTTCGCACCTTGAATAAGTTCACTATCATCAATTTTAACTAAATCTTCTTCGGTTGAAAGTTTATTTCTTTTATCTGATGTAACAGCTAAATCATAGAAATATTGAATATCATATTGCGAAACCCGAAAACGCAATTGACTTACAGTTTCGTCCCAAAGATAATTTAATGCAGCATCAAACAAACCAGCGCTTACAGCAGATAAGAATTTAGAAATATAAATTGAATTTTCTAAAGTATCAGAGGATAATAATTCTAAAACATCTTCTATATTTTTAAATACTTTACGACGTTCATCTACCTTTACTAAAATATTATCGGTAGGCAAGCCTAAATACTCAAATACTCCTAACATTTTTGTGTCATAAGAAGTCAATTCTGTAGCCAACTCGCGGCTATTTGCAGTTATCAGTTCGTTTCCCATAAAAATTCCTCCTTAATGTTTTTTCCATTTATAACTATTATTTTTTTTATCATTTCCTTTTTCATCAACACTACTACTCGTAGCAGGCCAGTTGATCTTCCATTCAAAATACTCGTCCTCGGAAATCTCTCCATTCTTCAACTGCTCTTTCCGCAGACACCACTCCCGCATAAAATCATTGACTAAACCGTATTCTAGCCACATACCTACCGGGGCATGAGCAGGCCAGTCGTCATTGTCATAGTAACGCACTGATTTATCATCAGAAGCGTTGCATTTGCCGGGATTGCGGACAAGCTGAAATAAATGGATTATGCTGCGGTCATCTTCATCAAGCCAAAGGAATGTAAGCATAATATCTTCGGCGCAACCGGGTGTAACACCAATAAAATGAATATAATTGACGTTCAATATCTTTGCCATTTCCATTAAAGTGTTGTTTTTGGGAACACGATAGCCGGATTCATACTGTGCGATACGAACATCAGCGTTGCGTTCCTCATAGCCCAATTTCAAGCCCAATTCACGCTGTGTCAAGCCCCGGAACGTGCGTATTCTCTTTATCCGTTCTCCTAATACCATATTAATTCTGTCCTTTCTGAAATCATATATTTAAGGAAATCATTTCTTTTGATATCTCATGTATATTTTTGCCGAAAATCCTTTCTGTTTACTGTGCTTTTCTTTTACTCTTTTAAATTCCTTGAATCCTAATGCAGAATAACAACGGATAGCGGCTGTGTTGACATCTGTAACGTCAAGTACATAATCTTCATAGGAACTCTGTATCATACTTTCTCTCAACATAGATGTAGCAATTCCTTTTCTTTGGTGCGTATTTCGGACAGCGACAAATTCAATATAGCCTGTGGTTGGCGGATAGTCTAATGGTGATTCAAATTCTTCTTTTAACACTAAATTTGCAATGTTTCCTTTGATAAATCCAAAATTTTCTTTATAAGAAGCTATGTCTGTTGCTGCGGCTCTGCCATTGCAATCAGATATAGCCATGACACCAACTACTTCATTTTCGGATTCTGCCACATAAAACTTTGAAATCTGTAAGCCTGTACTGATTGCGGCTGCTACGGTATGTGTATTTTTGCATAATACATCAAAGTCTTTTTTGAATCCCTCTGCGATGCACAAAGCGATCTCACTCCTGTCATTTTCGCGGGCCTGTCTGATATTTATGTTCATGGAATTTCCTTTCAAAAATTCGATCGTTTTCTGCACTATATTTTAGCACATTTTAAATAATATGTTAACCAAAATATGCCCTGTATTTTTGTGGTAAACAGAAGCAGGAATTGGTATAATCAAACCAGTCAGGAGAATGCCCCTTTTTTGCGTTTGAATATCAGCAAAACGGACATCGACTGCAGTTGTGTAACATTCAGGATTATGGAGTCAGGAGTAGTTGGATAGAAACAAAGAAAGGTCTGCAGAGCAGAAAGTGAGAGCATGAGATTTTTACATTTAGGAGACTTACATTTAGGAAAAACACTGGGCGATTTTGATTTGATCGAGGATCAGAAGTATATCCTTGACCAGATTCTTCATATCACGGAGGAAGAATCCATAGACGGCGTACTGATTGCCGGGGATGTATATGATAAATCTGTTCCGAGCGAGGCGGCTACGAAACTTTTGGATTATTTCTTAATTGCATTGGCGGCAAAGGGAATAAAGGTGTTTATGGTGAGTGGAAATCATGATTCGGACGAGCGTTTGAATTTCGGAAGCACGCTGTTTGCATCCAGTCAGATATTCATATCGGCTGTTTTTGACGGCACACTTCACAGGCAGAGTTTTACAGACGGAGATACAGAGGTTGCTGTATATATGCTGCCGTTTGTAAAAGCCTCCCAGGTAAGACATTATTTTCCTGACGAGGATATAAACAGTTACGATGACGCTGTGAGAGCTATTATAAGAAACACGCTTATAGACAAAAGAAATAAGAATATTCTGGTGGCACACCAATTTGTTGCAGGGAAGGGAGAGGATCCAGCTCTCAAACTTGCAGGTTCTGAGAGCGTTGGAACCCAGAGTGTGGGTATGGTTGAAAAAATTGGATATGACTGCTTTGATGATTTTGACTATGTAGCATTGGGCCATATTCATTCTCCGCAAAAAGTTGGAAGGGAAGAGATCAGGTACGCAGGTTCACCTCTTAAATATTCGCTGAGCGAAGCGAATAATGAAAAGTCGGTTTGTCTTATTACGATATCAGCAGAGGAAGGGGTTAAAATAGAGCCTGTCCCCTTAAAGCCGATGAGGGACCTGAGACATATAAAGGGGAAGTTGAAGGAACTGCTGGATAAAAAGAATGTAAAAGCGCCGGATGATTTCATCTATGCAACATTGACCGATGAAGAGATCATCAATGATGCAATGGGAGTATTCCAGCAGACCTATCCGAATACGGTTCGGATTGATTATGACAATTCACATACAAGAGATATCAAGCAGGTGGATATCAGCAGAATTGCCGAAAACAAATCATTTCCTGAGTTGATCGGAGATTTTTACAGGCAGATGTATGGTTGTGAGATCACAGAAGAGGAAATGGATGTCATGAGGACAGCAGCACGAGAGGCAGGTGTGATAAATGAAGCCGGTTAAACTGATCATAAGTGCCATTGGCCCCTATGCGGGGAGGATCCCGGATATAGAGTTTGCTGCCTTTGAAGAGAAGGGCCTGTTTTTGATATCCGGAGACACAGGTGCGGGGAAGACTACGATATTTGATGCGATAAGTTTTGCGTTATACGGAACGACCAGCGGAACATATAGAGATACGAAAAATTTGAGAAGCGAGTATGCCAAAGATTCTGTTCAGAGCTATGTGGACTTTTATTTTTCACATCAGGGACGTGAATTTCATGTCTGGAGACAACCCTCCTATGAAAGGCAAAAACAACGTGGTTCCGGTGTGATATTAGAAAAGGAAAAGGCGGTTCTCTACGAAGAGGGGCAGGCGCCGATAGAGGGATTGACGCAGGTTAATACTGCCGTAAAGGAACTGCTGCACATCAATGAGAAGCAGTTTAAACAGATCGTAATGATCGCACAGGGGGAATTCTGGGATTTATTGAATGCGAAAACGGAGCAGAGAACAGAGATACTACGCACCATATTTCTAACAGACGGCTATAAAAATATAGAGTACAAATTGAAAGATCGAATGGATGCAAGTCACAGGATGAAGGAAAATGCTGAAAAGAGTATTATTCAGCATTTTGAGGATGTGTCGGCAAAGGAAGAAGATGCGCTGTTTGATGAACTGGAGGATCTTAAGAGCAGGGCCGGACGATCCGGAAGTGCATGGAATCTGGATGAACTTTTAGCGGTAATGGAACGTTTGATTTTGTCAGACAGAGAAGAATTAGAGCGCATGAAAGCAGATTTGAAAGAAGCAGAGAAGGAGTTAGAGAAAAACAAAGACACGCGTGCACGCGCTGAGATCAATAACCGGTTCATCGAGAAGCGGGACAAACTGGAAAAGGAAAGAGAGGAGCTTGAAAAAAGAAAGGCGGAAATTGATGAGCAGAAACAGCTTTTGGACAGACAGAAGAAAGCCACTCGTCATGTGAATCCGGCCTATACCGCATGGACGCAAAAGCGTGAGGAAGTATCGCTGACCCAAAATCAGATTAAAACAACCAAATCCAGTCTGGAGGCGGCCGAGGCAGCTGTAAAGCAGGCGGAAGATGCACTTGACGCTGCCTGCAGACTGGAACCGGAGGTTGACAGATTACGACAAACGATCAGCCGGATTGACGATGAGGAAAAGCAATATCAGCAAAAAGAGGAACTGGAAGAAAAGCTGAAGGAACTCAAAGAACTCGATGATACTATCAGTGCGAAAGAAGCAGACTTGAAAGAAATTGAGAAAGCTCTGAAAGAGAAGATCAAAGCGCTTACCGAAACAGTTAAGGCGTTAAAAGGTAAGCCGGCTGAGCTGACAGAGGCAAAAAATGAGAGTGAAAAGCTGACGGATCTTCTGGCGGATTTAGATGCAGTCATAGACGATCAGATGCCGAAAAGAGAGGCTAAGAAAAAGGACCTTGCCAAAAAACAGAACACATTTTTAGAGATACGTGACAAATACGAAGAAGCGAGCGGCAGGAGAGAAGAGGCTGAGCGCATTCTTGAAGACAGCAGAGCCGGTATTTTGGCAGAAAAACTCGTAGAAGGAGAGAAATGTCCGGTATGCGGATCCGTACATCATCCGGAGCCGGCTGAGCTGAAAGACGTTTCGATTTCCGAAGATGATTTCAAAAAACTTCAGAAAAAGGAAGCGGAGCTTCGCGATAAAAAGAACAATGCAAATACGGAGGCAGAAAAAGCAAAGACCTCGTTGGAAGAGTTCGAGGAGCAGCTTAGGATAGCGATATCAGACTGCATGGAAAACCCGCTTCTGGACATGGCTGTAGAGGAAAAATCGTTCGAAGAATTGCTCGTGGCAGTAAAGGGAGCGAAAACGCAGGTTGAGACAAGGGCAAAGGAAAACATAAAAAAATGTAATTCCATTGGTCGGGACTGCATGACACTTGAGAAGGCCGAAAAAGAGCTCGAAACTGCGCAGGGAGATGAGACAGAGAAGCTCAATTCGAAAAAAGAGGACCTTGGCGAAAACAGACAAAAAACGAACCAGGAACTGACCACAACGACAGCCACATTAAAGACGCTTGAGAAATTGAGCTTTCCGGATTGGGAAACGGCAAAGAAAGAGAGAACACAGGCGGAGACGAAGAAAAATAAGATATTGGACGACATCAAGAAGGCAGATGCGGAAAAGAAGAACGCTGATGACAATGTTACCGCCGCCCGGTCGAAGTTAAAGACTTTGGATGACAGCCTGGATCAGCAGAAAAAGGATGAAGAGACTTTAAGAGAGAAGCTGAATAAAGAAGTCAGTGCAAATGGATTCTCTTCTGTAGAGGAAATGCTGACATGTGTTGTGAGGGAAGAGGATATCGCATCGTCGGACAAAGTGATTCACGAATATGATCAGGATGTTGCAACGAATGAAAAACAGCTTTCAGATGCAAAGAAGGACGCAGAAGGCAAAAAGGCGATAGACATTCAGGCGTTACAGGCCGTATGTGATGAGCAGGGCGCGAAGGTAGATCTGATCAGAAAGAACTGTAACAACAGCGAAAACAGAATACATACGAATGAGGAGAAGCAAAAGAGTATTCTTGACAGGAGAGAAGAGTTAGAAAAGGCACGTAAAGAAAATGGGATCTGTCAGCGGCTTTATAACCTGGTCAAAGGCACAACGGGAAACGGAAAGATTACATTGGAGCAATATATCCAGGCTGCGGGATTTGACGGGATCATCGCTGCGGCAAACAGGCGGCTGCTGCCAATGAGCGACGGACAGTATGAGCTGTATCGTCAGGAGAATTCTCCCGGCAGGAAAAGCAACAATTTCCTTGACCTGGAAGTGCTGGACAATTATACGGGACACAGAAGACCTGTGGGAAATCTTTCCGGCGGGGAGAGCTTTAAGGCCTCACTGAGCCTTGCCTTGGGACTGTCTGACACAGTGTCGTCCAATCTTGGCGGTGTGCAGATGGATGCACTCTTTGTAGATGAAGGTTTTGGAACGTTAGACAGGAAATCGCTGGATAATGCGATGGAAATTCTGATAAATCTGACTGGGAGTAACAAGCTGGTGGGCATCATCAGCCATAGGGAAGAACTGATAGAGAATATTCCGCAGCAGATCAAGGTCAAGAAGACAAAAGCTGGAAGTCAGATCACTGTTGAATACGGATTTTAATTTGAAGGAAGGTTTTAAGCACTGTCTGTCCGATCGCGGCTCAACCGGAGCAGCGATCGGACAGAAGCGGCGACTAATCTTTTTTCCGTGTCAGGAAAATTCCAACGATCGTCCCGATCAGGATCAGGGGAGCGAGTCTGACAAACAGCCATTCAAATGCGTGAAAAACGACTCCGGCCACAGCGGTTTCAGGGTCATTATAATTCCAGCCAAGATAAGGACTGTTCAGCTGTATTAAGACCGCAAAGATTGTTACGATAGCCACGCACAATGCGATCAACAGCCAGTGAAGTATTTTCATTCTGGTAGTCTTTCTCTGTGCTAGCTGTAGATTGATGATTTCCAGTTTTTTGGAAATTGCTTTCAGATCATCGACTTCCTGCTCCACAACCGTTTCTCCAAGCAAAATGCTTACCGGTGTTTCAAGCGCTTCCGATATGGAGAGCAGCATATCAGAGTCGGGAACGGACAATCCCTGCTCCCATTTAGAGATTGTCTGCCGCACCACATTCAGCCTGACGGCAAGTTCCTCCTGCGAGAATCCTTTGGATCTTCTGATTGCTTTTATGTTTTCATTTAACATTCAAGAGCACCACCTTTCTTTCAGTTGTTACCGCTATCATATTAAGAAACTGCCCGTTGCGTCAAGCAACGCATATTAACATGCAGGATTTATATGGCTATACAAAACGATACCATATTATTTGAGGAAAAGCATATAGAAAGAGATGGAAAACGGCATATTTGTGTAATATAATCTGATTGATACAGACATTGGCAAACATACTTTGCCATGAAAAGTGCCCCTGACGTTTTTACAGCGTTTTGCGGCCGGATGAAGCGAAAGAAAGGAACGAAAAGCAGGATGGAATACATAACAGCGACTTCTGACATGGTAGATGCAGTTCACGATATTTTGCACACAGCCATCAAAACAATATATCCGAAGTATTACCCGAAAGAGATAGCAGAGTTTTTTTGCCGGCATCATAGTAAAGAGCATATTTTGGACGGTATCATGTCTGGAAATATGGGTGTTTTGGTGGTTGACAATGTGATTGTCGGTACAGGATGTTTTGACAATAACCATATAACGGGGGTATATGTGCTGCCTTCGCATCAAAAGCAGGGCTGCGGCACGCAGATCATGAACTGTCTGGAGAACGAAATCCGAAAAAAGCACGATACGGCCATTCTGGACGCATCCCTTCCCGCAGTGTGTTTATACGAGCATCGAGGTTATAAAACTGTGGGGCATGGAATATATGAATTGGAAAATGATGTGAAGCTGGTCTATGAGATCATGGAGAAAAAGTTGAGAGTCGGTTAAACCTGATACTTTTTGACGGTTAGAAATGGAATGCGGCATAAGGAAAAACATAGATTTCCCGGGTATGCGCCGGCTTGAGACGGGGCAGAATAAGCAGTAGGGCAAAGAAACTTGTGCAGGCAGGAATGGGTGATTTTTATGTGCGGCAGATATTATGTGGATGATGAGACAGCCAGAGAGATTGCAAAGCTGCTCCGGCAGATGGAAGAAAGGCAAAAACAGGCATCTATGCAGGCTGTGGGCAGGATCGTGGCCGGCGATATCCATCCGGGGCAGGAGGCGCCGGTGCTGGCGGAAAAAGACGGCTCCCTGTGCTGCGGCTGGCAGCGCTGGGGATTTCCCGGCTATGAAGGGAAAAAGCTGATCTTTAATGCCAGATGTGAGTCGGCGCTGGAAAAGCCTTTGTTCCGGGACGGCATACAGCACAGGCGTATCGTGGTCCCGGCATCCTGGTTTTACGAATGGAATCCCCGGAAAGAGAAGAACACATTTTGCAGGAACGATATGCCGCTTTTGTTTATGGCGGGGCTTGGCAGACGGTATGAAGACGGAGAGCATTTTGTGATCCTTACAACTGCCGCAAACGCTTCCATGAAGCCGGTGCATGACAGAATGCCTCTGATCCTGGAGCGGCAGGAGATCGCAGAATGGATACTTCATGATGCGAAGACAGCAAACATCCTGCACAAAACTCCCTGCCTGCTGGAACGGAAAACGGATTATGAACAGTTGAGCCTGTTCTGAACTGCCTTTTGATTTCAGGTGGAAAGGTGTGGGCTGTTTAACAGATATTACCGCTTGAAAATAGAACGTATGTTTACTACAATGAATGCACAGGAGGTGAACATGCGTTTGGGAAACATTATTTTTCATATAGATGTCAATTCGGCCTATCTTTCCTGGGAGGCCGTTTATCGTCTGGTCCATAAAGGGGAAAGGCAGGATCTGCGCGAGATCGCTTCTGCGGTAGGGGGAGATATTACCCTGCGGCATGGGATCATACTGGCAAAATCCATCCCGGCTAAGGCATATGGGATCAAGACAGGCGAGTCCATTCCGGAGGCCAGAAGAAAATGCCCGAATCTGCTTCTGGTTCCGCCCGATTATGGACTGTACGAGCAGTGTTCCGCCGCTTTTATGGCAATTCTGCGGGAATATTCCGATGTTGTGGAACAATATAGTATTGATGAGGCGTTTGTGGACATGAGTGCAAGCTGTCATCTGTTCGGAACGCCGGAAGAAACGGCGCAGCAGATTAAAGACCGCATCCGGGAGGAGCTGGGCTTTACGGTCAACATAGGGATATCTACCAATAAGCTGCTTGCAAAAATGGCGTCGGATTTTCAGAAGCCGGACCGGCTGCATACTCTGTATCCGGAAGAGATCAAAGAAAAGATGTGGCCGCTCCCCATATCAGATCTGTTCTTTGTGGGACATGCCACGGCGGGAAAACTGTTATCCATGGGAATCCGTACCATCGGGGAGCTGGCAGGTGCAGATCCGGCATGGTTGAAAAGGATGTTGAAGAAACAGGGGGAGAGCATATGGGGATTTGCCAACGGCATCGACCTTTCCCCGGTGCTGGCGCAGCTTCCGGCAAATAAAGGCTATGGGAACAGCACTACGACGCCCTGTGATGTGACAGATGTGGAGACGGCGGACCGGGTGCTCCTGGCCCTTTCCGAAACAGTGGGAAACCGTCTGCGCGCAGACCGGGTACAGGTCCGCGTGGTATCCGTGAGGATCCGGTATTCGGATCTGTCCTGTGTATCGCACCAAAAGGGGCTGCAGAACCCGACAGACCTGACCATAGAAATCTATAAGACAGCCAGCAGCCTGTTCCGGGAACTGTGGAACGGAAATCCCATCCGTCATCTGGGGGTGCACACGGGCAGGATAAGCGGGGCAGACTCCGGCAGGCAGCTGAATCTGTTTGATGAAATGGATTATGAAAAGGTTGCCAGGATGGATGAGACGGTGGATGATATAAGAAAACGTTTTGGAACAGACGCTCTTATGCGCGCTGCGTTTCTGAACCAGCCTATTGACCATATGAGCGGGGGTATCGCGAACGCGCTGAAAATGCATTAAAAGTACATTAACGGTGCATTTGATGTGCATTGTGAAAAGTGGTCTGCAGAGTATGACCGGGTAATGATAATGATCCGGTGGAAAGGGGAGAGTAGAAGATGGCATTTGGAATCGGTGCGCATTCTTCCGGGGCAGATGCAGGCAGTGTCAGGGGAACACAGAAAAGAATCGGCTGTCAGTGCTGGTTTACCAGTACCGGAAGGATTATGCCCCTGATGTTGAAAATACAGGATGAGAATGGAGAAATACAGACAATCCGGGAAATCACAGTCCATTCTCAGGAAAAGAAGCGGTACGCCGGAGTTCCCGCCATGGAATATGACTGTACACTGGTCCTCCATGGCCAGAGCATAAGAGTATGGTTGATCTACTATCAGGCGGAAAACAGGTGGGTGATCAACTTTCGATGACGACTCTGTTAAAAGCAAAGTCCTTAAAGGTATTTGTTTACGTCGTACTGCTCGATCACATTTTTTCCCAATAAGGTGATCGCCTGTCTGGGGCATTTGTTGATACAGCGATAGCACATGGTACATTGATTGCCGGCAGTGACAGTACCGTCTACTGATCTGATATTTTTCATGGGGCACAGCGTTTCACATAAGCCGCACCCGATACATTTTTGCTGGTCGATCTTCAACTGATCCGTGTAGTGTTTTGTCCTGCTGTAGAAGTAAAGCCTTTGGCCAAACAGTCCGGCAGCATGATACCAGATACCCAATCCCTCCTGTGGCGGTTTTCCGCTTTTGATTCGGGTGACCGCTTTATGGATCTTTGCGTCTGCGTTTCTTATCAATGTAAGATTTTTCTCGTATTTTCGTTTCAAAACTTTTTCGTCGCAGATACTGTCCGGCATTTTCAGATGCAGGCCGCCGGTTATGACCGCACCGTATTTTTTGAAAAGCCGTGCCAGGATTCCGGCCCCGTCACCACTGAAAAGCCCCATGGTCGCGATGATGAAAATTCTTTTCCCATTCCAGATCTGCCTGTTTGCGACGATATAGTCTTGGAGTATTTTAGGAATATTGCTGAATTGAACCGGGTAGCATATTACGATTTCGCGCGCAGCGATGATGTGCGTGACCGCTTCGGCCTGTTCTATGGAAAAGGCCGGACTGCTCTTGTCATATTCTTCTAAAAACCTATGAATACAATACTTTGAATTTCCTGTACCACTGAAATAGATGCCGATCATTGTATTTCTCCATACTTTTTGTGTTGATGATTTTCTAGTATGACTCATTTGTTTTACTTATTTTACCATGTACAATGATTTTTGCAAAGGAGAGGACAGGATTGTTTATTGATGGTTTGACGGAAAGAATTTATCAGGTATTCCCCAGTCCGCCTTTTGCGGGGTATCTTTACCGGACGGAACTGCGTGTGATATACTCTACACAAAGATATTACAACAATATTCGCACAGGCTAACAAGATAACAGGAGAACAGGATGAAATCAGATCACATATATTTCATAACAGGAACGGCATATGCCGGCAAATCCACGATGGTGAAGCGGCTGGCCGAGAAGTATAACGGGATTGCATGCGAAGAAAATTATCATGATGCATTATTATCCGGATTAGACCAGAAGAGATTTCCGTGTCTGACATACACGAGAGACCTGCAGGACTGGCGCGATTTCATCAGACGAACGCCGGATGAATATGAGGCCTGGGTGAAAGGGGTATCCGGAGAGTGTGAAATTTTGGAACTTGATATTCTGGAGCAGCTGAGCACCGAAGGGAAAAAGATTTTTGTGGACACCAATATTTCCCTGGAAACGCTGAGAGAGATATCGGATAAGGAGCATGTGTTGATCATGCTGGCTGACCCGGATATATCGGTCAACCGCTTTTTTGAAAGACCAGACAAAGAAAAGCAGTTTCTATATCAATTACTCATGGCCGAAGAGGATGCCGAACGGGCAATGGAAAATTTCAGGCAGTGTCTGAAAAGGATTAATTCCCGTGCGGTGTATGACGCTTTTCTCAACGCCGGTTTTCGGGTCATCGTCAGAGATGAGAACAGGAGTATTGAGGACACTTTTGCTTTGGTTGAGAGGGAACTGGGCCTGCAGGAATGTTTGTGACCGGTGTTTGGGACGTGTACGGTTTTTATGAAAAATGTTGAAAGTCTGATGGGAGTTGAAGGGGATCTGAATGAAAGCGTACAGTATGCAGAATAAAAAGGCATGGGAATATAACGCGTATGAGTTTTGGGTGAAACAGGCGGG
>ERZ808041.259-NODE-259-length-50397-cov-12.616514_pt1 | contig 50397 bp, 46 predicted proteins | sample MGYA00380192_ERZ808041 | MGnify/ENA primary metagenome ERZ808041 (study PRJEB31490, sample SAMN06133412) | mouse gut metagenome | isolation source: Z1_1 | host: mice | place: China: Chengdu | collected 2015-05 ...
TCTTTTGAAAAAGTGGTGAAATTCTTGAATTTATAAGGTTTTTAACAAAAAAACATGGTGGTAGACTTGACACTACCCTGCGGGAAAAGGAAGCCAATCAGATAAAAAATGTTTTTTGGTCTCATATATCCCATGATATACGAACACCAATCAGCGGTATTGACGGCATGACAAATATTGCCATTAAACATTTTGAGGATAAGGACAGAGTGCTTGACTGTTTGAATAAAATAGACAGCGCTTCTCAATATTTGCTGTCATTGCTCAATGATGTTTTAGATATCAGTCGGATTGAAAGCGGCAAAATGATTATTAGCTATGAACCTATGGATATACGGAACTTGATAAACAGTTGTGTGAGTATTGCAGATAGTCTATTGGTACAGAAAAATGTGGAATTCGTTAAAAGTTTTGGAATATTTCGCCATCCTGTGCTGTTGGGAGACGAGCAGCATTTGCGTCGAATACTCATCAATATATTGAGTAATGCTGCAAAGTTTACACCAGACGGGGGAGAAATATTTTTTCATGTGCGGGAAATTTCCGCTGATAGCAAAAGGGCAGTATATTGTTTTGAAATTGAAGATACCGGAATTGGTATGAAACCAGAGTTTCTGGAACAGATATGGGATTCCTTTTCACAAGAAAACAGTGGAAATCATAGTGGATTTAAGGGCAGCGGGCTTGGCATGGCTATCACAAAGAAGCTGGTAGATTTGATGAATGGGACAATTCATGTTGAAAGTGAGCAGGGCGTTGGAAGTAAATTCATAGTGGAAATTGCATTTGACATTGGAATGATACTTGATTTTTCCAAAACGCAGAAGGAAAAAAAAGAGAGACGCAATCAGGAAATACATCTGAAGGGCAGAAAAATCTTATTGGTAGATGACCAGTCTCTGAATATAGAAATCACAAAAAGCATGTTAGAGGATATAGGAATTGACGTAATGATAGCGGAAAATGGACAGGCAGCAGTCAATATTTTCAATAATTGTGCAGATGGGACGTTTGATGCTGTCATAATGGATGTGCGGATGCCAGTTATGGATGGTTTGTCTGCCACAAAGAAAATTCGAGCATTGCCCAAAAACGATGCTTCATCAATTCCTATTATTGCCATGACAGCGGATACCTATGAAGAAGATATTAGAAAAGCGATAAAAGCTGGTATGAATGCATACTTAACAAAACCTATTAGTCAGGAAGAATTGATTCTAACGCTAAGTAATTTCTATCTTGAAAAGAAATCGTAAATATGCTTTAAACAAAAGATAGAAAAATGGCTGATATTCCTACAATGCTTTATAATTTTACAAAGATTTTACACAAGTTATGTTTTGGATTTTACAAACAAACTTTATCATTATAAATGTAAAACAAAATATCACAAATAAGGAGAAAAACAATTATGAAAAAATGTATTAGTTTTATTATTATTTTGGCACTCATGCTTGTAGCTATGACAGGCTGTACAAAAACAGATGGCAGTTCTGCAGACGTTTCCCAACCCACAGAGACAGTAAAAGAAAACACCCCTGCGAAAGAATCGAAAACAGACAACGGCACTGTATCTACAGACGGTTCTACCTCTATGGAAAAGGTAATTGGCGCATTGGGAGAATCTTTTGAGAATGACAATACCAATGTAACTTTTACATATAACCCTACTGGTTCTGGCTCTGGAATTACAGCAGTAGCAGAGGAACGCTGTGATATCGGTCTTTCTAGCCGCCATTTGAAAGAGGAAGAGAAATCACAGGGACTGACCGAAACAATACTTGCTCTTGACGGCATTGCTGTCATTGTAAATCCCAATAATCCGGTAAATGACCTTGATCTTGAAACAGTTGGAAAGATTTATACAGGTGAGATAACAAACTGGAAAGACCTTGGCGGAAATAATATGGAAATTGTCCTGATTGGACGGGAAGCGGGAAGTGGTACAAGAGATGGTTTTGAATCCATTACAGGTATACAGGATGCGTGCCAGTATCGTCAGGAACTTACATCTACAGGAGATGTCATTACAACAGTGGCAGGCAATCCAGGAGCAATCGGTTATGCGTCCCTTGCATCTGTAAAACAAACGGTAAAACCTCTTTCTATCGGTGGTGTTGTGCCCAGCGAAGAAACTGTAAAGGACGGAAGTTATGTTGTGCAACGTCCCTTCGTCTTAGTAACAAAAGATGATATACCACTTTCAGGAACAGCACAGAAATTTTTCGACTATATCACCTCATCTAACGCAAACGAGATTATTTCTTCTGCAGGTGCAGTGCCCGTAAATTAAAGGGTTTGTGTGATGAAAGGCGGAGTCGCATGAAAAACAAAAAACGTTTTATAGAAGATGTGATACACGGCATTTTCCTGATTCTTGGGCTTATTACGGTGGGATGTGTACTTCTTATCAGTGTTTATCTGATCATATCCGGCATTCCAGCCATCCGTAAAATAGGCATTTTAAATTTCCTGTTTGGAAAAAAGTGGGCTTCCACAGCGGCACAGCCGCTGTATGGAATATTGCCCTTTATTCTTACAAGCATTTACGGTACGGCAGGTGCAATTTTTATTGGAGTACCAATTGGATTTATGACAGCGGTTTACCTCTCTAAGATTGCACCGCCAAAAGTAAAAAATGTTATTGAAGCAGCAGTCAGTCTGCTGGCAGGTATTCCCTCGGTCGTATATGGGCTTGTTGGAATGATGGTACTTGTCCCAGGAATACGGATTGCTTTTCATATTCCAGATGGAGCAAGCCTTTTCGCCGCAATGATTGTACTTGCCATTATGATCCTGCCCTCTATTATCAAAGTGTCGCTTACAGCGTTAGAAGCTGTTCCAAAAGAATATGAGGACGCTTCCCTCGCACTTGGAGCGACGCCAATTGAAACATACTTCCGCGTATCGGTTCCCGCAGCGAAAAGCGGCATTGCAGCGGCAGTAGTTTTGGGTGTTGGAAGGGCTATCGGGGAGGCGATGGCTGTTATGATGGTGGCAGGAAATGCTCCCAATATGCCGGACATTTTTCAAAGTGTCCGCTTCCTCACAACCGCTGTGGCAAGTGAAATGTCCTACGCGGCTGACGGCAGCTTACAAAAACAGGCATTATTTTCAATTGCACTGGTGCTGTTCCTCTTTATTATGATGATCAACGCCGTATTAAATTTCTTTTTGAAACATAGCAAGGAGAAAAGTTGAAAGGAACATGGTTACAAAAATGCAAAAACAGTCAATTTCGCTTAGAAGGAAAACATATATTACATCCATGCGTGTGCTGATGGGATTTTCAGTAAGCATCACTTGTGCATTGGTGTTATTTTTAATCGGTTATGTATTGTGTAAAGGACTTCCAAATGTATCGTGGGAGCTACTCACCACAAAGCCAAGCTATCTCTCCGAGCGGATCGGAATACTGCCAGATATTCTCAATACAGTCTATATTGTAGTGGCAACTTTGGTTCTTGTTCTCCCGCTTGGAGTAGGTGCAGCCGTTTACCTTACGGAATATGCAAAAAACAAGAAACTGGTAAATATAATTGAGTATGCTGCCGAAACTTTATCGGGCATTCCATCCATTATTTATGGTCTTGTGGGAATGTTGTTTTTCTGTCAGTTCTTCGGCATGAAAACCTCCCTTCTGGCAGGGGCTTTCACACTGGTAATTATGAATTTACCCACCGTTATGCGCACGACGCAGGAGAGCTTGAAAACAGTGCCGCAAAGTTATCGTGAGGGCGCTTTTGGACTGGGTGCGGGAAAATGGCGCGTAATTCGCACGGTTGTGCTTCCTGGCTGTATTGATGGAGTTATAACAGGCTGTATCTTATCAGTTGGACGTATTCTTGGGGAATCAGCCGCGCTTCTCTTTACGGCTGGTTTTGCCCACGCATTGAATGGGATTTTTGAGGGGCTTGGCAGCGCAGGGGCAACGTTGACTGTCGCATTGTATGTCTATGCAAAAGAAAACGGTGAATTTGGAATTGCTTTTGCTATTGCCGCCATTCTGATGATTTTGACAGTGCTTATCAATTTGTCGGCTACATTAGCAGGAAGGTATTTTCAAAAGAGGAGAAAACTATGAGTAATATTATGACAGTAAAGGATCTACATCTCTGGTATGGAAATGTTCAGGCACTGAAAAATATCAATATTGAAATTGAGGAACACAGTATTACAGCGTTAATCGGTCCTTCTGGATGTGGAAAATCCACTTTTCTGAAATCATTAAACCGAATGAATGACCTTATTTCCGCGGTGCGGATTACAGGAGAAGTGTGTTACAGAGGCAAGAATATTTTTGATGCCGATGTTGATGTGAATGAACTCCGCCGCAGCATTGGAATGGTTTTTCAAAAGCCAAATCCTTTTCCCATGAGTATCTATGATAATATTGCTTACGGCCCGCGAACACATGGAACGAAAAATAAAGCAAAACTGGATGATATTGTAGAACGCTCCTTGCGTGGCGCTGCCATTTGGGATGAAGTAAAAGACAGACTGAAAAAATCAGCGTTAGGATTATCCGGCGGTCAGCAGCAGCGGCTTTGTATTGCCCGTGCATTAGCAGTTGAGCCAGATGTACTTTTAATGGATGAGCCCACAAGCGCCCTTGATCCGATTTCCACGTCTAAAATTGAGGAACTTGCAATGGAATTAAAGGAAAAGTATACTATTATTATTGTAACGCACAATATGCAACAGGCTGTGCGGATTTCCGATAATACCGCATTTTTTCTTCTGGGTGATTTAATTGAATACGGAAATACGCAAAAGATGTTTGAACAGCCAAAAGACAAACGGACAGAGGATTATATTACAGGGAGATTTGGCTAGTGGGAAAAATTTATTTTTCACACATCGAATTTGACAAGAACGGAGGATTATATGAGAAGTCATTTTGATGAACAGCTTGTCACGCTAAACAATGAGCTTACTCAGATGGGAGCGATGTGCGAGGAAGCGATTTCTGTCGCTTCAAAGGCATTGACCACAGGGGATGCGAAGCTGGCAAGTAAAGTATTATCCCTTGACGGAGAAATCAACCGAATGGAACGTACTATAGAAACACTGTGCCTGAAACTGTTGTTACGCCAGCAGCCAGTCGCAAGGGACTTGCGCAAGATTTCCGCAGCCCTTAAAATGATTACTGATATGGAGCGTATTGGAACGCAGGCGGCGGATATTGCGGAAATTATTACATTTCTCGACGGCAGGACCGGTGAAGAATGTGAAGATATCCGCTTTATGGCGGAAGCAACCATTCAAATGGTTACAGAGAGCATTGATGCCTTTGTAAAGCAGGATGCAAATTTGTCCGGCAAAGTAATTGACCATGATGATGTGGTGGACGACTTATTTTTGCAGGTTAAGGCGTCGTTGATCAAACTGATTGCGGAAAAACCGGCAGACGGAGGATATGCGTTGGATTTGCTGATGATTGCCAAATATTTTGAACGGATTGGCGATCATGCAGTCAATATTGCGGAATGGGTTGTTTTTTCTGTGACAGGAGAACATAAAGAGTGTGAAGGAACTCTGAATCATTTTCAGGAGAACGCCTAAATTGTTCCCTGCATTGAGGAGGCTTTGTATGATAATATGGTGTATAGAGGATGACGAAAGTATCCGAGATATTGAAGTGTATACGCTTAATTCCACTGGTTTTGAAGCAAACGGCTTTCCAGATGCGGCTGCTTTTCGGGAAGCTTTAAACATGGAAAAACCAGATTTGATTATTCTTGATATTATGCTGCCTGGAGAGGACGGGGTGGAGTTATTGAAGTTTTTAAAAGACAATCCTGACACTTGCAGCATTCCTGTTATCATGGCAACTGCAAAGGGCATGGAGTATGATAAAATACAGAGCCTTGACTTAGGGGCAGATGATTATCTTGTGAAACCTTTTGGAATGATGGAAATGGTTTCGCGTGTGAAAGCTGTGCTTCGCAGATGCAAACCCACAGAGGTACAGCATCTTTTGAAAACAGATGGTCTTGTTGTCAATTTGGATGAGCATACTGTCGCCATCGACAACAAAAGAATCCAGCTTACCTTAAAGGAGTTTGAACTGCTGCGGCTATTTCTCTCTCATCCAGGAATTGTATTTACCCGTGACCAGCTTTTTAATGATATATGGGGTGCTGATTATGTCAGCGAAACGAGAACGGTTGATGTGCATATCCGTACATTGCGCGACAAGTTGGGAGATTACGGAAAAATGATTGAAACAGTGCGTGGCATTGGTTACAGATTAGAGATAAGCAAAGGTTAGCGTTTTTTTAATCCTTGGAATCCAAGGATGGGAGGGACAGGCATGACAAAAAAAATTTTCAGGTCGATTATGATTGTGGCGGGAGCTGTACTAATTGCAAGCCTTATCATCATTATGGGGTGTCTTTATCGTTATTTCAGCGATGTTCAAGGGAAACAGTTAGAGGATGAGTTGTCTTTGGCTGCCCTTGCCGTCGAAAAGAACGGACAGGAATATCTTGAGGATTTGCAATCCAGACAGTATCGTTTGACATGGGTTGCTGAAAATGGAGATGTCCTATATGATACACAGTCCGACAAAGAAAGTATGGAAAACCATGCTGGCAGAGAAGAGATACAACAGGCATTATATAGCAAGGAGGGAAAAAGTTTACGTTATTCCACGACGCTTTTAGAAAAAACACTTTACTGTGCAAGAAGGCTTAATGATAGTTCTGTCTTAAGGATTTCCGTCAGAAGCGTTACGATATGGGTTCTTGTATTAGGGATGATACAGCCGATTTTGATTGTGCTTGTTGTAGCGTTTATTTTATCAGGGGTATTGGCCAGCCGGATTTCCAAACACATCATGGAACCGTTAAATAGCCTTGATTTGGAAAAACCGCTGGAAAATGATATTTATGAGGAAATAGCTCCATTATTGAACCGTATCAATAAACAGCACAGGCAGATTGATATGCAGTTATCTGAACTTCAAAGGAAAAGTGATGAATTTGCACAGATTACACATGGCATGACAGAGGGGCTTGTGCTTTTGAATGAGAAAAATACAATTCTAAGCATCAATCCTGCGGCGCTGAAACTGTTCCACGCAAAGTATTCGTGCAAAGGCAAGGACTTTCTGACAATCGAGAGAAGTCTGCATGTGAGCAATGCAATACAGGACGCATTTTCAAATGGACACAGTGAAATTCGTATGGAGCGCGAAGGAAAAGAGTATCAACTTCATATCAACCGCATTGAATCAAACGATACCGTAATCGGAGCAGTCGTACTTGCTTTTGATATAACAGAAGCTGCTTTTGCAGAGAGAAACCGCAGAGAATTTACTGCCAATGTATCACATGAACTGAAAACTCCTTTGCAATCCATTATGGGAAGTGCAGAAATAATAGAAAATGGTCTTGTGAATGCAGAGGATATGCCGCGTTTTGTTGGGCATATCCGCACAGAGGCAGGGCGACTTGTGGCGCTGATTGACGACATTATCCGATTATCATCCTTGGATGAAGGAAGCGAAATGCCTTTTGAAAATGTTAACTTATACGAAGTGGCAGATGAAGTAGTTTCAGGCTTGGAAGACATAGCGGCAACAAGAAATATTAAAATTACTATAACTGGAGAAGCAATCAATGTAAAAGGTGTCCGGCGGCTTTTGACAGAAATCATATTTAACCTTTGTGATAATGCTATCAAATATAATAAAGACGGCGGTACGGTAGAAGTTTCTGTAAACAGACAAGAAGACAGCGCTGTGGTTTCTGTAAAAGATTCTGGGATTGGAATTTTGCCAGAACATCAGGCAAGGGTATTTGAACGGTTTTACCGAGTTGATAAAAGCCGTTCTAAGGAATCTGGAGGAACCGGTTTAGGACTTTCTATTGTAAAACATGCCGTACAGTATTTAAATGGCAAAATTGATTTACAGAGCAGCCTCGGAGAAGGAACAGTGATACAAATTTCTTTTCCTGAAAATAAAAATGATGTGATGCAACTTTAACAAAAACTTGTATTTTAATAATTTATACATCTTGATTTGTCTATTTCTCCAATTGCATATATTAAAAAACGTAGCCCGCTACGACTACGTTTTTTAATATATGCAATTGGAGAAATATTCTACACAAGCTGTACATATTATTTCTGAACAACTCTTAACAACAATAGTATTTGTCACACACCATCCCAGACAAGAGACAATGGCAGTCGAGAGAAGTCCTAATATTCATAATTAAAGAGTAAATAACTGGTATCGCCAAATCCACATCAACTTTGAATTTCACATACACCATGCTTATCTCATACGCCCTTATGTTATTGAGCCGTTCAACCCATTCTAAGGTGTTTTCTGCCTCTCTAAGCCCAACATCCACAAACAAATGCATACCATTCCATCATATTTCCCCACTTCTGTCTGGCAGTTCCGCTGTCAATTCCTTTGCTTTTTGCAGCACATGAATAAGCCGGTCAAAACTTTTTGTATCCGGATCAAAATAATAATAATTTTTTGTTGCTTCTTTTCTCATTTTCAGGATTCCTGCATCCTTTAAAATTTGGAGATGATGGGATACTGCCGGACGTGAAAGATGTGTTTTTTCTGTAATATCCCCCACTCTAACTCCCGAACATTTTCCCATCTTCATCATTTCAAGAATCAAATGCTGCCGATTCTCGTCCCCAAGTGCCGCCAACACTTTCTGGCAGTTTTTAAAATCTTCTGCCAGCTTTTCTATGTCTACTTTCATATGCATAAACTATTACCTACTTTTTCTATAGTTACTGAGAGCACTCTTATTTCACCTTACGGCCTGTAACAGCTTCAAAATGATATTTTACAATGCCAAGATCCATCTTTGCATAGAATCCCTTTCCTGCTTTAACAGACACTTCCCCATTTTCAAGCGCAATGTAAAATTTCTGCTGATTCATTGCTGTTGGTGCAAGCAGGGCTGCTTCCATTCCCTTTGAAAACCAATCTGGCATATTCGATGAAAAGTTACAAAGCTGCTCTGCAGGTTTATTTTTATGCGCCATTCCCTGTGTAACACCATATCCCAATGCAATAATACATGCTAATTTTTCACCCTTCTTAATTTTTGCGGCGCTCTTTCCGTGTGTCATTGCAACCCAGCAAGTATTCAATCCAAGTTCTTGTGCCTTTAATACAATCTTCTCTCCATAATATCCTGCTTTTTCTTCCAGTTCAACACCCTTTCTTCCAACAAGCGCAATATAGTTCTCTACACCACTAAATTTCCCATAATGTGCCATCATACTGTTAAAACATTTGGGCTCATCAAAAATGATCTGAATATTTAAACCACTATCTTTATTGCACTCATTTATCAGCGCGATCAGGATTTCTTTTTTCTCCTGTTCAATCTTTTTTCTGCTATACTGTCGCACGCTGTGGCGTGCTTTCATAATTTCTAAAATGTCCATAACATAATCTCCTTCAGTTTAAGTATTTAAACAGATTATAACATACTTTATCAAAAAAAATTCATCGGTAAAGAAAATCGAGACGAATACAGGAGCAATATTCCTATCATTCTTCTACATAAAAGCAGGTTTATTTGCACAATCCCCTTTACTATTGCATTAATTTAATGACAAATCATATTTCTATCGCACCGAAAGATACACAAGGATAATTGTGTATCTTTCGCATATTTTACAGGAATCCAGCAAAATCAATGCTTCTGGGCACTTTGTTATTTCTTTTATAAAAATAAAATCTCTAAATGATACATATCGTTTATATATAATAATTTATATTGATATATTTGAACAATATGAATTATTTGTTCCATGAATCTCAAAAGTTTGAATAAATAATACATATAGATTATTTTTATTGATATGTATTATCTATGGTGGTATAATGATAAAAGATACATATTAGCATAAACAAACAATATGTTTTATACAGAAAAAAGGGGGAATGACGAATTGAACTACGTACAGCCCATACGGGATAAGAAAAAAATACAGACAATGAAAACAGTGCTGAAAGCGAAAGACGAAAAATATTACATCATGTTCCTGATCGGGATTAATGTGGGGCTGAGGGTATCGGATATCCTTACACTGAAGGTATCCGATGTAAGGGACAGGACACATATTAATATCGTAGAGAAAAAAACAGGAAAGACAAAAAGGTTCTTTCTCAATTCACAGATGCAAGCAGAGCTGGCTAATTATATTAATAAATTTAATTTGTCTGATGATGATTACCTGATTCGGAGCAGAAAAGGGAAAAACCAGCCCATTAAACGGGACAGGGCATATAAAATATTGAATGAGGCAGCGCAGGAGATCGGATTGGGTGAGATTGGCACTCATTCCATGCGCAAAACTTTTGGTTACTGGCATTATCAGAAATATAAAGATATTGCACTGCTTCAGCATTTGTTTAATCATGCCAATTCTGCTGTTACATTACGTTATATCGGGGTTAACCAAGATATCATGGATCAGTCTGTGTCGGATTTCTTCCTTTAATGTGTAATATGATAAATATATGATTTAGTGTTAGTCAGTGACTGTGTTGGCCGTTATGTTTGGGTTATATAAGTATACTGTATTTGAAGTACTTTCAGATTACATCAACACATATTATATTAATTATCACTATGATTTTATATGCAATTAAAAAGCCAAATAATTAATTCTGTTTACGATTATATTTTTACCATCAAGTAGATTATTATTTCATCCAGTAATTTATCATACCAATTTGTAGCGCAAACAACCCTTATACAACGATAGATGAACGGGATAGCCCTTGACCTGCGAGAAACCCACAGAGAGAATTTTTTAGCTTCCCGAACAATCATCCGCTGAAAGAATTGCTCTAAGCTACTGATAAAGCTACCAGTTCCGACAGCGTCCTAGACCGAGTGTCTTTGGTGTTATTTGCAAACAGCTCTGGCGGAATTAGTTTTCTGTTCGTAGGGTTACGATTTCGTTATCTCTTCTTCTTGCTTACACCTCACGGTGTAAACCTTGAGAATCGCTATATATCTCGTTGATAGCTACGCCTAAATGGACTTTCACCGCAGAACACGAACATGCCTGTCATACTAAAAAGGGATCTGAATCAATACAAATCAAATCCCTTTTATCAACGTCTGTTGTTCATAGCTGCCATTTGCTACAATTTCTTTTTCAAGCTCATCTATATCTCCATAGTTTGTCTGTTCTTCAAAATAAAACTGATTTTTTTTAGAAACTTTTTGATATTCCTCTTGAATGGCTTTTATCATAAATCCCGTTATATTATTAACATTTTGCTGAGAGTTGAATACTTCATAAGCGTTCTTAATCTTTACAAAGTCGCAACCTGCCTCTTTTACAATACTGCGTACATCCTTCATTTTAAGAGCGCCCTTAAATAATTCATATGTCTGGTCTATCGCATCATCTTCGGCAAGAATCTCTGTTTCTTCGGGATTTTTATCCATTATTTCCTCATCGTCACCGTTTAATACAATCTTAAATTCGACATGATCCACTCGTCCACCATATCCACTGCGGCTTGTCGTATATTCAACGGAAATGTCACTGATATTGTTAATCTCCTTTACTGCTGGATCCAATGCATATCTTTTTAAGTCAGACCAAGTATCCATCACTTTTTCAGGCGTCTTTTCATACGCTTTTTCATAATCGGGATTTTTTTTGGCGGTCAGGATACTCTGAACTACATTTAACTCCGCGTTTGCCACTCCCAATAAAAACCGAAGTTCCGCTATGCTAAATCTTTTTATGTAAATATGAGTTTCTTTCTGCCGATATGTTCTTGGATACGCTTCGGATTTTAATATTTCATACAAACGGAAAGCATACACGTTTTGGAACGTAAGCATGACAGACAACTTCAACCTAGTAAAATTTCTTTTAATCTCTTTTAGGTATTTTGTTAGATGTCTGTTGTACTCTATCCGAAATACGCCCTTTGCATAAACTGCCTGGGTAATAACTGCCGTATATACAAACATATGTGATTCTGGATCAGATATGCCAATAGTACGTCCTGTCATTTCTCTCGCAGTTTTCTCCAATGTCCTATAAAAACTACCCTGATTTCCACCAACCAGTTTCTTTATTTCCGAAGCCTTTATATCACTGATCAGCACCCCATCCTTACTATCCTCTGCCTCTTGTAACCTCGACAGGGAAATCGCCAGCACCTTATTTGCCATTAAACTACTCTTGTATTTTGCGGATATCAGGAAATTGGGTTTGCTGTAATCATCATTATCAATTATTGTAACATTATCGTTTTTTTCTTTTATCATTTTACCATATTGTACTTTCTAAATTTTTTATTATGTTTCGTCTCTATCATTGCATATATTAGTAACTATTTCAAGCACTTTCAAATTTTCAATGAAAATTTGAAAAATTTTGTTACTTTTCGCACCATGCATTTGCTGCATGATGTCGGATCCCGCGCCAAAATGCCTGCTTTTTTAATCATTAAACTATTACACTTTCTACCATTTACAACAGAAGTTTTACCACATTTTATTAATTTTATATAAAATATTCTTTCTTTTTATATATAAAATTGGGGAGTATTTATATTTTAAAATTTATATTTTACAATAAAATTTACGTATTTGTAGTATACTTTACTATCTTTCAAATATATTTTAATACTTCATTCAAATAGGAATTAGAGTTGTGAGCTGTCTGGTTCATGTTAGGGATAAACCACATTTGCCAGTGATGTAGTGGAAATCTTAACGAAGCACTGATCGATTTACGATTTTAATTGCTAAACAGATAGGATATTAGTACACCATTTTTAATTCCTCATATACTAAGTTTGTATCATTGCCACGTTGTCGTCAGTCAATGATGTCACCATTACAATAGTACTTTGAAATATTGAATTATATATTCTCTTGCAAAAATTTATTATTCACAATAAAAATTTTTCAGTGTCACTATTTACCTTCTGTTTCTACTATACTACATCAGAACTCTTTTAGTGCTATTATCTACTTTTTTGCACAGAGGTTTCTACCAATTACAACAGAAGTTTTTCAGTGTTATTATCTACTTTTTTGCACAGAAGTTTCTACCAATTACAACAGAACTTTCTACCCTTTTGCACAGAAGTTTCTACCAATTACAACAGAAGTTTTTCAGCGTTATTTCTACCTTTTTGCACAGAAGTTTCTACCAATTACAGCAGAAGTTTCTACCAATTACAACAGAAGTCTCTACCAGCATTTTTTTAAGAATCCCGAAAATACAAGTTTTTTTCGGGTTATTAAGCGCTATAAAGAATAAAAAGAAAATGTTGTTTATTATATATAAATAAACAACAACAATAACGAAGTAATTAAAACATTTATTAGAATGAAAAAAATAAAAAATATGTTGTCTTAACGTAAATTATTAGATCATTGTAAAAAAGCACATTAACAAAAAACATATATTCTGAATTGCTATTTAAAATGGATTGTTCATTTTTAAACAACAAAAGTCATAATCTAGTAATACGATTATGACTTTTGCTATTTATGCACAAACCCATGCAGAAAAAATATGCCGCTAAAGCGGCGCACGGGTCGCGCGGCGAGTAGGGAAGATGGAACTTCCCTACTCAATTAACACAATAATTATTTCTGCACAGCTAACAAATATTTATCAACGGCATCTAATAACAATTGATCGTTATATTTTATACCGGCATTCTCAAATTTATCAGAAATATCTTTTGACAATTTTAGTGTATTTAATATAAATTCAGAAGTAATATCGCTGCCTTTACAATAAGGCTCTATATTTTTATATTTAATTGTAATATTAGTTGGTTTGTGTGCAGATCTTACTTTTCTTTCACTCAGTCCAAATACCCTGCGGAATAAATCTTCGTTCCATAAGGAAGGGTTTTTCTTAAATAATGTATCTATTTGTTTCATTGTGATAGAATTGATCTGATTGGCAGAAATAAAATCGTACAAATGTTCTTGCGCAGAATGATCTATACCGCCAATCTGATATCCGACATACAAAGATATTTTACCATTATCTAACATATTCAAAAAATTTTTAATCAACTGATTGTATCTTAAATATTGGTATATTTTTTTAGTACCTAAGTTGAATTGTTCGTTTATTTGGGCTACAATATCCTTTCTATCCAGTTCATTATAAGTTTCATTAACCAGTCGTTTTAACATTATAGCGAGTTGACTGGGTTTCATTTCAGTATACTGCCTGTTCTGTAAGTTTGTTATAATAACAATTCTATCAGCCTGTGTTTTGGTAAGTCCTGAAAACTCTATATAAGGTATCCGTATTTGCAATTCCCTGCCTATATCATATCTATTATGCCCTGCGAGTATATATTTCTGATTATCCTGACGCCACACTAAAATCGGTTCAATAATACCATCTGTTTTAATGGAATCAACCATGGAAGCCCGTTTTTCTTCTGTGTGGAGATCTAAACGAATTTCAATGTCAGGATATGGAAGCAAGTCGTAATTTCCTGGTTCACAGTAGTAAATTGTTTTGGAATCTTCCGCTTTTTTTATTTGCGATGCAATTCCTACTAACGGAACATCATCAAAATCTGTCCCATTTTGAGTTGTTTTTTCTTTAGATTTTGCATTTTTTAGCATATCTGCCCTCAGTTCGCTCATTTTTGCTCTTGAAGCCATTTTTTATACCTCCTCAATCTCGGATATTTTTTTGTTTATTTCACTATATAATAAATCAAATGCACTTAAAATTGATTTTGATTTTCTTTTGTTTTCTCTTGATTGCTTTGAGTAACAAGTTATGGACATATAGGCTTTTTTTGCATCAGTGGCAGCACAACTTCTGCTAATAGTTGTTTCAAAAGGTAGTACGCCATACTTTTGACCTTTTTCGCACAGTTCTTGATAAGAATCAATCTGACCATTGGTTGCATCATCTTTGTTGACAATTACGCCTAAGATGTAGCAATTTGCAATATCTTTTTTGTTAAATGATTTTATATCCTTTGCTAACTCGAATACACCTCCAATAGAGAAAGGATCAGCTTCTGCTACAATGAGACAATAATTTGAAGCAACATAAGCCATCTGTAATATAGAGCTTCTTGCAGGGGCACAATCCAAAAATATATAATCATATTCTCTGAGATATTTCATCAAATATTTTAGTAAAGTAATATCTCCAACATCATGAAATTCAATACTTGCATTATCAAGATACTGGCTTGATGCAATAAAATCAAAACCTTCATCGGAATGCTGAATCGCATTTGTTATCACGTCATAGTCTGAATTCAGGTATTCAAGATTTTCACCTAAAATATGTTGTGTGTCATAATCATCTGTTTCGTCAATTTCATCAATAAGTTTTTTAATTGCCCATAAAATTGTCCGAATGGTAGGTTTGTCCTTGAAATCAGCTTTCGCATATTTTGAAAAGTCTCTTTGACCGTCGAGATCTATTGTTAAAACTTTAAAACCATTTTGAGCATATATTGCACTGAGCTCAAAAGATACAGTAGTTTTACCAACACCACCTTTTTGATTGGCAACCATAATTATCTTTGACATGATTCCTTTTCCTCCTCATAAGCAAGTATTGAAACACCCGTCAAAGCCTTGAAAATACTAGGGTTGCGGCAGTTCTTTTCCATTGGAAAATTCAGGTGTTTTTTTGATGGCAATTTCTTTATAAACAATATACTAACACATATTAATGAAAAATTAAATATGTATTTATAATCACTAGTATGAAAAAGAAAGAGGATTTGTATGTCTGAAAAAGGATAATAAGAAATGTTGGAAATAACGCCTAAAGCCTTGAAAATACTGGGGTTGCAATAGTTCTTTTCCATTGGAAAATTTTAAATGAATGATTAAAATGTTAAAAGATAAACTTCTTTAAAAGTATACCTGAATATTAAGAGTAGAATATATTATTAAAGACGTCTATCACTTTTGTGTATTAATAAAAACAATTCTGATAAAAGGTACAAGAAGTAATAGAAACAATTATAAAGAAAAATCTGGTATCTTTCAAGATGTTGGAGCAGAAAAGTTATGTATATGTGCGAATTGTAACCTTGGCTAACACTTGATACAAACCCTAACTAATTTCATATTGAAATCGTGAAACACACATGTTACAATAAATATATTACAACGTTTTTTGTTCTTTGTCGTTTGTTATTTGCATCACTACTGTGTTGTCGTCTGTACAGACCAGTCAGAGAAAGAGAGGTAATCTATGGCTTACAATCATCTATTTTCACCTATAAAAATCGGCAATTTGGAGATTCCAAACAGAATTGCGCTGATGCCAATGGGGGTGCTCTCTCCCCGTATGATGAACAGGGATGGATCATACACAAAGGATGGAGCAGATTATTATATTGAGAGGGCAAAGGGGGGGACCGGACTGATTATTACAGGGATGGCTCCAATTCCGCCTGGAGAATTTCTTCCTTCCATTGTAAATAATCCTACGACGTATACTGAGAATACAAAATATCTGGCGGATGGCATTCACCGTTATGGTTCAAAAGTATTTATTATGATTTCAGCAATGTCAGGAAGATCTGGAACGCCTGAGAGTCCGGCGCCTTCTGCCCTTCCAAATGTATGGGATCCCAGTAAAGTGCAAAGAGAGATGACCATAGAAGAGATCCATCAGTATGTGGAATGGTTTGCGATTGGCGCTAAAGCTGCCAAAGATGCCGGAATTGACGGTGTTGAGGTCCATGCAGTGCATGAAGGATACCTGCTTGATCAGTTTGCGATTGCTTCTTTCAATAAAAGGACAGATGAGTACGGAGGCTCACTGGAGAACCGCCTGCGTTTTCCAATTGAGATTGTGCAGGCCATAAAGGAGAAGTGTGGAAAAGAATTTCCTGTTTCGCTGCGTTATTCTGTAAAAAGTTATACAAAAGCCTTTAACCGAGGTGCTGTTCCTGGAGAAGAATTTGAAGAGTTTGGAAGGGATTACGAGGAAAGCAAAAAAGTTGCTAGAATGCTGCAGGATGCGGGCTATGATATGTTGGATTGCGACAATGGAACTTATGATGCATGGTATTGGCCGCATCCGCCAGTATATATGCCAAAAGCACTTAATTTAGAGGATGTTGCCCTGATTAAGAAGGAAGTGGATATTCCTGTAATCTGTGCAGGTCGCTTTGATGATCCTGCTTTGGCAGACCGGTCTATCGCAGAAGGTAAGATTGATATGATGGGTATGGGCAGACCGCTGTTGGCAGATCCTAATATAGCGAATAAATTCAAAGAGGACAAGCTGGATGATATCCGTCCATGCATTTCCTGTCATTTTGGGTGTCTTGCCAGAATTGTTCAGTTTGATTATGAGAAAATGGCTTTAAAAGATATTTCCTGCGCGTTAAACCCCAGATGTGGTATGGAGAATCATTACAATATCAATAAGGCGGATACGAAAAAACGGATTGCTGTTGTCGGCGGTGGAATTGCAGGAATGGAAGCAGCTAGAGTCTGTGCACTGCGCGGCCATGAAGTCGATCTATATGAGAAAAATGATATGCTGGGCGGTATCTTTATCGCAGCGGCGGCCTTTGATTTTAAAGATGACGACCGTCGTTTGATCGAATGGTACCGGAGACAGATGAAGGAGACAGGTGTCCATGTATTGTTAAATACGGAATTTAAACCGGAAGACAAAGATGGTTATGACGAAATATTTGTCGCCACAGGAGCAAAGGAAAGAAGACTGTCCACTCCCGGATTTGAGGAGCCGGCTGTCCGTTATGCAGTGGATGTATTGCAAAATCAGAATATTCGAGATCAGAATGTTGTCATTGTCGGCGGCGGTCTGACTGGATGTGAGTTGGCATATGATTTAGCAAGGAAAAATAAAAAAGTGACACTTGTTGAGACTTGCCCGACGATTCTGAATGTGGAAGGCTTATCTGCAGCGAATTACAACTGTCTGTTGGATCTGATGGAATACTATAAAGTTGACATTCTCAAAAATTCCAAAGTTGTAAAATATGAAGACAAAAAAGCCTATATTGAGACAGTTACATACAATGAGCCAAATATTAGAGGCAGAGCGTTTAATCAGAGTTTGCAGGGAATTCATAGGGAGGTAAAACCAGTGGAGGCCGACACCGTGATTGTATCTGTTGGTTATACTTCCAACAGAGAATTATACGAGGCAATCAAAGCAGATAATGTACATTTACTAGGGGATGCAAAGAATCCCTCTAATCTGATGGGATGTATCTGGTCTGCATATACGATGTGTTTAAATATCTGATCTGTTCCACATGTCATAATATCTATATCGGAATATCCTAGAAAGGAAGTCACAGGGAGTCTGCAGTAAATACTGCTGGCTTCCTGCTCTATGTAAGGAATCATCATTTTGTGATCTCTGCGTCTGCAATTGTGGTAGACCAGAGCTTTGCGGCAATCTTAATTCGCAGATTGGCAGTACCGATATTGGAAATTATTTTTAGTATAAAAATACCGTGTATTATAGTTTTTCCCGCCCTACGGTTTCTGTAGCGTTAAAAGCGCTGACAGAAGAAGGGTACATTTTTGTGGATGAGTCGCATGAGGTTTATTTGACGGAACAGCAGATGAAAACTATGAACGGCATAACATGTTTCGATAGCGCCTGACAAGGGTTTGGTGTAAATGAGAAAAGGGCGGCAGCGGACGCCTGCCAGATGGAGCACGCTATGAGCAGAGAAAGCTATGAGGCGCTGAAAACATTACCAGAGGCAACAGGCATAGGAAAGTAAGGCGAGAAACACAGGAAAGGGCGCTATCTGGAATATATGTCATAAGAAACTATTGAAGAACACTTAATCAAGCGCTGTGAGTTGCTATCCGTTTTTTTAGAAAGGATATCCATAGAGAACTAACGGCAATCGGCATTGACAAAAGCGGGCAGAAAAGGTATACTTATCATTAAGTTAGCGGTTACTAACACAATGACCGCTTTTATTGGGAACTAGAGTTAGTTATTTCTAACAAAAAAAAGGAACCTTATTCTCTGCTCGGTCAGGAAGGAGGACGAACTTTTCCTGTTTTGTATGCCAAAGCACGGGATGGAGAAGAGACTGTTGATATTGCCAAAGAGATATAGAGGAGGAAGATAATATGTCAAAGAAGGCATCTAATTTTCAGAAAAAGGTCATGTCAATCGGTTATAGGGGAAAGGAGATTTTCAAGCCGCTAAATACTGGCTGGATTGACGATTATGTGGCATGTGTGCGAGAGTGGGTTGCAAATATCTTTTTTTATACAAAAAATGGCACAACAATTATGATTGATGCCGGATATAATTATGACCGGCTCGCAGAGAAAATGAGATGGCTTGACATTGAACCATCCTCGATAGAACATATCCTCATTACGCATCAGGATACAGATCATGTGGGCGCAGTGGAAAGAGATTCTGATGGATTGTTTTGCAAAGCTACCCTGTATTTAAGTGACGTTGAAAACCGTTATCTGACGGGCGAGGTGCGAAGGAAGGTCATCTTTGGGGCATATAAACTGCCGATGGTAAAGACAGACAATCGCAGAGTGCTCCTGACAGATGGGGAAATATTTCAGATTGACGATATCAAAATAGAAGCGTTCCTCGTGCCAGGACATACATGGGGACATATGGTTTATCTGGTTGATGACGCATACCTTTTCACAGGCGATGCGATCTGGTTTGGGGCGGATGGAGGCTACAGTTTCATCAATTCCCTGGCGGAAGATAATGAACTGGCAAAACGCTCCCTGGCGGAACTTGAAAGAAAATTGCGTGACAGGGGGATTTCTCCGAAAGTTATCACCGGCCACACTGGATGGTCGAACAATATGGATTTTGTGTTCGCCCATAAGGATCAGGTGTGCAACAGCATGAAAAAGCAGAAGCCTCATGATCCGGCGGCGCCGTATGACGGCTATGATGAGAAGGACGATACAGAAGAAAAAGCGAGAAAGACAAAGCTTGCGAGTGCAGACAACAAATGCAGGCGAAAGGTACTGATATTCGGTGCAGGTGTGATCGGTTCCTATCTTTCTCATGTGCTGTGCGACGCAGGAAACGAGGTGACAATTCTTGCACGCAAGGAGCGTGTGGAGTCGTTAAATCGGAATGGTCTTGTAATTCACCATCATCTCCAGGGAAGAGTGACGAAGGATAGGGTAGAGGCAGTTACGTCCGTGGAAGGGAGGGCATTTGATGCGGTGTTTGTCGTTATGCCGTACCACAAGTTGAAAATGGCGCTGCCGGAGATTGTTGAGCTGCAAGCAAAATTACTCGTACTGGTAGGAAATAATGTAACCCCAGCGGAAATGGAGAGACACATCAAAAAGAATGCTCCTGGTATTAAGAAAATCTTGTTCGGTTTTCAGGCTACCGCAGGGAAAAAGGAGAAGGACCAATATATTTGTAAACGGCTTGGCGGCGGCATGAATATCGGACAGCTTCACGGAGAGACAGCTCCGAAATTGAAAAAATGGGTGCAGCGAATGTTTGACGGGACGGATTATCAACTGAAATGGCAGAGCGATATGGAAAGCTATTTGTTCTGTCATTTGGCAGTGATCCTTCCCATTGGATATCTTTCCTACATCTGTGATGGAAATCTGAGAAAATCCACAGGCGAACAGAGAAAGATGATGTTTGAGGCATCCCATGAAGCCTATGAAGTTCTCAAGAAAAAAGGAGTTACGATTTGTCCCGCAAATGATGATAAATTCTTTGAAAAAGGCATACGCGGCAAGGCAATGAATTTTTTGTATTTTGTGACGGCAAAGACGAAAATCGGAGATCTGGCGGCGTGTGAACACTGCAAAAATTCTGTGTCTGAAATGGAGCAACTTGATCTGTTTTATGAGAGACTGATGCAAGGTTACCCCACAAAGAAACTGAAAATGTGGAGAAAACTTCGTTCACAGATGCCGTCCTGGAAGGAACTGCACAAAAAGTACGAGAATTAGAGAAGGTGCACATTTATTTAAAAGTGGAGGATTATGGAAGAAAATCTCTATGGATGAAAAAGAGTTGAATTTTGACAGAAAAAAGCATATTTGCTATTCAAATAAAGTCAGAGAAGCCATTTAAAACCGTTTGCGGTCGCAGTATTGCAAAAATGAGACGGATAAACTGTGAAACGAAATTCAACTGAAATATGTTGAGTTTTTGAGCGCTCTGCCGTACCTTGGCGGAAGAAGGGGGACATAACGGTGTCGGCGGAACATATGATTGCATAGCAATTGGCAAATACGGTACTGGCTGCACACTGGGCGTTTGCGGATATGTAAGCGTTGTAACAAGATTCTTTGTTCATACCATTCTCTGTATATAACCGATCATTTATAAAGGAACTATAAAAGAAAACCGCTTTGCGCTTGCGGACGCAGTTCTTCAAATGTATTATAATACAACAATATTATCTTTCGCTATCGGTTATTTATAATTATAGCAACGATTTGTGTGATCATTGTAATTGTGGATGCCTGCGTTACCGTCCCGAAACGGAAGTATGTGGGATATGGAAAGATACATCAGCTTATTGTTGGGTGAAATACCAAGATTAAGAGATGATGAAAATGGATATGGTCTGAGAGGAAAAGATTCTATTGCCCATGTTGATATTCCTCAAAGTGTAACGAACGCTTTTGATGAATTGAGACAGAATTATTCAGGGCTTATCAGGGGAACAAATCCCGAGTTTGGAACTGCCAAAGCAATTTATTGACAACTGCACCATAGAAAAATAAGCGGCGCAGCGTCAATGCATGTCGCCAACATGTACCAGACTTATTGCTGTTTTGTGAGGAAGCGCTGTCAGGTCGTAGAATGAAAAGTGGGGTATAACAACGATAGAATTCGATTTCCAAAAAGGGTACGGAATGATTGGAAGAAGGCCTTCGGTAGATCTGAAGATTTGCTGAAAGTCTTCTTTTAAATTATATCACTTAGAATATTTGGATAGCCATGCAACAAAAAGGTATATGCAAGCAAGATTATTTAGAACCGTTCGCAAGCAGGCGTTTTGTTCCTGCTATTTCAGCATCTACCAGATCGATCATTCGTTTTACATTTGCAACATGAAGTGCTGGAACTTCATGTTCCCACAATGGACTAACTTGTTTTTCTATTCCTGTGCGGTATTTGTGCAGAACTTCGAGCCGTTCCTCTAAAAGCCCATGCTGTTCATCGGGGGAAAATGTGCCTAGAAAAAAAGCAGCGATAGTAAAGATGTTCGTATCATAATCGAATTGCAAAATGGACGCTTTTAGTGTAGCGATAAACTCATTTTTTCCTTTTTCAGAAAGACTATAAACAGTCCGGTCTGGCATATTTCCGACTTTTTCGACGGTACCTGATAGATACTCTTTTTTTTCAAGAGTTTTCAGTGTAGAATATACAGTTGAATCAGCGATATTAAACCACCATTTTACATTCATGTAGTTTAATTGTCTGATTATTTCATACGCGTTAAGCGGTTTTTCATAAATAAGGCCTAAGAGCATAGTGGCAGGTTTTGATAACATACAGCTTCCTCCTTGACATTCGGTTGTATTTATAGTACTTTATATATAAAGTAGTTTTAATAAGTACTGATATTATATCACAGTTGAATGGAAAATGGAATAATTGAAAAGGAGGTTTTTTATGCCACAGCTTAATAAGGGCGGTAAATTTATATTTGGATTTTCTGTTATCTATCCTGATTTAACAATTCATATTCCACCACAAGCATTGTCAGAGTATGATGCAACACGAGATGGAAAAATTATTATTTTTACAGGAAGCAAAATAACAGGAGGTTTCTGTGTTACTACACATTCATTATTGTCAAATTCAAAGTTAAAACATATTTTGGCGGATTGTCCTGCATTAAAGGATTGTCTGCTTTCAGAGGGGGAGTTTATTCTATACAAAGGGCGTAAATACGCTTGGCTTGGTATTGATAAAAATGGTGTAATTAAATTGCCTCATAATACCTTGACGGTTTTAGAATTGCAATCTGGAATGGAGTTATTATCTATTCGCAGCAGCAACATTGCATTTACGATGGGTGCAAAAGGACCGTTGTTAGAAAAAGCTTATAGTTTTCAAGGGGACATAGGAAAATATTAGGAGAATAATGAAATGGGAAACATAGCAGACAATCGGTTCTTTCATATGATTTTATTATTCACAATCATAGGCGAATTTTTAGTTCCGTGGATATTGGAACAATTTTATGTTGAATACAACGGCAGGATAATGGTTATGAGTGTTTTAGGAAATCCGAGAAGCCCTGTTCGACTTGTTTATAATTTATGGCTTATCTGGCTTGGAGGTTTCTTAACATATACGGCAGGTGCATACTTTTTGGCATTAAGAGCAAAATTTTCTGTTCTGGCGGTTTTTATACTTCTTTCGATTGGGATTTTTGCTGTTGGGGCAGGGCTTATTTCTGGATTTTTCAGTGTAAACGAAAGCAAAGACATTGTTACTACAGCTTCAAAGATACACGGTGCAGGTGCTGCAATCGGTTTTATTGCTTTACTGTTTTTTCCGCTGTTAAATGGGATTGTATCATTTAAGCAAAAAGATATAATTGGAAGTATGATCAGCATAAGTTCATTTATTTTAGCTTTCGTCTTTTTCATCTGTTTTATCATGGGAGATAAGGTACAATTTCAAAATACTTTCTTGAAGTATGAAGGATTATGGGAAAGGCTCACTTTATTTTGTATGTATATTCCTTTTATTTATAGGGCTATTGGCAGCTTATTTTTCTAAATTCCACTTTACTACCCAAAATGCAAGGAGACTTGCATTATATATGCCAAGCTTACAAAAATGCCCATCAGATGGTCATAATAAAGTACTATATTCTCAAATCCGACGCCGGAAATGCAAAACTTATAACGCATCCATTGTAAATCTTGCCACGGCAAAAATGATTGTCAGATTCCGCTGCCTTTCACGCCACTTGTCTTTGTAAGCAGGGATATATTTCTGAAGCGGATATACCAACAGTGGCAATACTCCAAGGAAAAACATACTGTATGCCAATCCTTTATCCAATTTGCCACTCCCTCCAATCCTTTTTTCATAAATTACTTTAATAGTGATATTTTCCCCTCTTTGCAGCGATAAACAAAACCGTCATAACAGCCGCAACCAACTCTGCCGCCACAACCGAAAACCATATCCCATCAATCCCGAAAATGAGCGGCAGGATAATAACAGCTGCCACCTGAAACAGGAGGCTTCGCAAAAAGGAAATCAGGGCGGACGTTAGCCCGTCATTCAGCGCAGTAAAGAAAGAAGAACCATAAATGGCAATCCCAGAGAACAGGAAAGAAACAGAATAGATTATAAACGCTCTTTGTGTCATCTCCATAAGCTCTCTATCATATCCAACAAAGATACCCGCCAGTGTTCCTGCCAGAAGCTCAGCCAGCCCAAACATAACTACTGCAAAAATGCCAATGATGACATAACTTTTTCTTAACAGCCCCTTTAATTCCGAGTGGTTTTCCGCCCCATAATGGTATCCGACTACTGGTGCTACGCCCGTGGCATACCCGATAAAAATCGCAAGAAAGATCATATTCACATACATCAGCACCCCATAAGCGGCAATCCCATTTTCACCAGCATACCGCATCAATTGAAAATTATATAACATGCTGACGATTGACGTGGATATATTGCTCATAAGCTCCGAGGAGCCATTAGTACAGGCTTTTAACAATGCTTTTCCGTCTATTTTTGTCTTTGTCAGCCGGAGCACACCGGAATCTGTCCTGCAAAAATATAAAATTGGAATGAATCCCCCAAGCATCTGGCTGATTGCCGTGGCAGCCGCAGCCCCCACAAGTCCCCAGGAAAAAAACGCCATAAAAAGCGCATCCAATACCATATTCGTAAGTCCGCATACCACAGTAACCACAAGCCCCATCTGCGGCTTTTCAGCCGTAATAAAAAAACTCTGGAACTCAAACTGAAGCATAAAAAAAGGCAGTGACAGCAGCAAGATCCTGCCATAAAGCACACAATTATCCAGCATTTCCCCTTCTGCCCCCATAAGTATCGCAAGAGGACGGATAAAAATAAAGCTGATGACAGCAATGATAACGCCGCAGACAACCGTACTGTATACGAACAGGGAAAAGAGTTGCCTCGCCTTCTCTGGTTCTCCCTCGCCCATGGTCTTGGAAACCAGGGCGCTTCCACCGGAGCCGAACATAAAACCCACAGAACCCAATATCATAAGCACCGGCATGATAAAATTCACTGCGGCAAAGGGTGTTTTCCCCACAAAATTAGAGACAAAGAATCCATCCACCACACTGTAAAGGGAAGTGAACACCATCATGACCATGGATGGAAATGTAAACTGTAATAATCTTTTATAATCAAAGTGATCCGAAAGCTGTATCCGCATACTTACCTCCCATACCAGCGCAGGACAAATTCTTCTACCGCAAGTGCCAGTTCTTCCATATCCCACTCATCCGTATTGACGATGAGATGATAGGCGCTGCCATCCCCCCATTTACCACCTCCAAGAATTTCCCTTGTCCTGGCGCGGGCTTTATCAATCCGGCGGATATTCTGTTCCACTCCTTTGCGGGATATATCTTCACCCTCCGACGCTCTCTCCATACAGCGCCTTATTTTTTCCTCCATTCTGGCACATACAAAAATGCGAAATGGCTTTTTATCTGCAAGCAGTACATCTGCATTCCGTCCAACGATCACGCAGTCCCTTCCAGTCTTTGCAATCCCTTCAATCACATACTTCTGCGCAACCAAAAGATTGGTCTGCATCTGCTGCACCCCGTTGATACCCGCAAAAGAGCGTCCAAATGTTAAGGGCATGGTCTGCCAGTCCCTTTTTTCCAACGCCATTTCCACATAGCTCTCATCTAATCCGTTCTGCTTAGCAATAGCAGTGATAATCTCACGGTCATAATAATCAATCCCAAGCAGTCCAGCAAGGCGTTTTCCAAGTTCCCTGCCCCCGCTGCCAAATTCACGGCTGATCGTAATAATCTTCATGTTCACAACTCCTTTACTTTTTCTTTAAAATCTGCCAGGTATCGCTGTGTCAGGTCTATATAGATACTTTTTTCTTCATCAGACCACGACGCAAATATCTCATTTTCTGCCTCGATTACCCTAAGAACCGTATCCCTGGCAAGCTCCCTGCCTTTTTCAGTAAGATACACTTTCTTTTTCCTTCCCTCAAAGACTTCCAGATAAACAATCCCTTCTGATTCCAGTTTTCGCAATGCAGAATTGATTGTCTGCTTACTGGCCCCAGATGTAATATCGCCAAGCATACATTCCCCGTCGCAGGAGCAGAGCGTATAAAGAACCAGCATTGCACTGTCAGACATTCCCAGTTTAAGCGCCGCATCATGGTAAGCAGTATCAATTTCTGACATCAACAGATTAAACCGCTGCATCTGCGCATTGATATAAAATTCCATATCCATCCTCCTAGTATGATTTCATACATATAGCAAGAAGTATAGTACGATTTCGTACTTTTGTCAAGTGCTTTTTTTATACACATTTCCAGACCAGAAGCATTCAATTCATGCTTTTTAACGATTACTGTTATCGTTAAAAAGAGGTGCAAAATTGAAAAATGGAACAGTTTCCACAGCCAGAAAAAACTCAAAAAGCAAAAAAATAAAACCACAGAATGGGTGGAAAAGTTTATTTCCACGTATTTCTGCGGTTTTCCATTGTATCGATTTCGGTATTGCGATGTTCTTTTGATTCTGTGGACATTTTCCTTTTGGCAAAGTGTAATTTAAAAATCGTTATTTTGAAATGTAAAAGTGTATTAATTATCATTGTTTCAAATTAACACGCTTTTCTTTTATATGGAATCAATGATTTTCTACTTTCCTCGTCAAAATCATTGATTCCATAGCTTCCTAATTTCTGGTAGATTCCATATTTCATCTAATTTGTCATCATATTCCAAAGGAAGTTCTATAAATATCCAATTAAGATGAAAAATTTCTACTGCATCAAAGTATGCCATCATAGTTAAATATTTATATAATTTCGTCTTATATGTAAATAAGTCATTTTTTCAAATAATAAAAAAGTTTATCAACAAAAATATTATCGTTAAAAAATGCACCCAAAATCATGCTTGGGTACATTATATCAAATTGTGATATGCAAGCCAATTCAGATAGCCTAAAAATATTCTATCATAGGTTATTATATCTTCTACTGTTCGCGCCAGCTCTGGACGTGTATTTTGCGATTTTTCATTATGATTCACACCCACGCCAGATTTCGTATTCATTTATGATGATTTGGTGTAAATTACAACAATTGATGCACGTAAAATGCCACAAAGCAGGCATTTTGGCGTTGGTTTTGACACCATACAGTAAGTACATGGTATAGGTGTGAAAAGTAACTCTAAAAGGTAAGGTTCCTCTTTGCCATAATACCGCTACATTTCTATTCAAAATATGTCTTGATTTCTTGCATCCTTGCCATTTGATCTACATGGAACGGGCAGCGCGAATTGCAGTGTCCGCATCTTATGCACTGGTCTGCTTTTACTTCCAACTTTCTATAATGGTCATGTGCCAGATGATCCCCTGCTTTTGCAAGATCATAATATTTATTGATCAGCCCTATGTTCAGTCCTGCGGGGCAGGGTTCACAGTGATTACAGTATACGCAAACTCCTTCTGCATCCTGTGGGGCAAACGTAGCGATTACAGAGTAATCTTTTTCTTCGGGTGTCGCATCACAGAAGCTAAGAATCCGCTGTAAATCTGCTTTTCCACGGATTCCGAGAAGCACTGTCACCACACCAGGCTTATCCAACGCATACTGGATGCACTGATATTCCGTCAAGGGTTTTCCAAATGGTGACGTCTTTGCGTCCAGAAGCTGGCCGCCACTGAAGGACTTCATGACAGAAATAGCCACCCCATCCTTTTCACAGCGTCTGTACAATCGCATGCGTTCCTCCACACTTCCAATCCCATAGCTGCCTTTCTGATAGTCATAACCTGGATTGATGGAAAACATCAGCATATCCAAAATACCCATATCCAATACCTGGCCAGCAAGCTTGGGTGTATGGGAAGACAGCCCTACATGGCGGATAACTCTCTGCTTCTTTAACTCGAGAATATAGTCAATGATTCCGTTTTTCTCTACTTTCCGCAGATCTGATGCCTCATCTATGCAATGGATGAATCCAAAGTCAATATAATCCGTCTGCAACGCGGATAACTGCCAGTCAACTGACCGCTTAATCGTTTCAAGGTTTGTCGTCCAACCATAAGTGCCAGAAGCATAATCTGCTCCGAAATGAATCTGAAAATATACCTTATCCCGTTTTCCTGCCAGAGCGCGCCCATAGCAGGGAAACGGCTTTGCTTCTGAAGATGCCATGTCAAAATAATTGATCCCGCTTTCTATCGCAAGACAGATCGTTTCCTCTATTTCCTTTTCTTCGGCAAACTGTATGGAGCTTGTTCCCAACCCCAAAATACTAATCTGTTCCCCTCCGTGGGGAAGTGTACGATACTGCATAATACTTTCTCCTTCTTTTCATCAAATAACCTGAAATTCTTTCCATTTTCCCGATTTCTGACGCGAGATAAAAATAACTGCACGGATTCCCCAGTCACAGACCATTGCAACGGCAATCCCAATCACGCCCATGTGGAAAACAATCCCTAACAGATACGATAAAAACAGCCGTCCCACAATCGTGGATAAAATCGAAACATACATTGTGAATTTCACATCTCCTGCCGCCCGTAGACCATTGCTGAGCGCTCCGGAAAAAGGAAAGGCAACTGCATTGAATATATTATGAATCAGCACCAGCCAGATTACAAGCTGTTTTGTCTGCGGTTCTAGCGCATAGAACCGCAGGAACAGCGGCGTAAATATAAATACCAGAAAATTCCATACAGAGGACAATAAAAGTGTTATCTTGGATAATTTTGTAAGATAATACTCTGCCATCTGTGTATCCCTATTTCCCATACACTGTCCAACCACAGTGATAAAGGCAGGTCCCATTGCCACGCCCGCCAGTGCTGCTAGAGACCAGATGCTTTGCGCCACGCCGTTTGCCGCTATCTGGTAAGTGCCAAAAAGCGCAACAATGCTGCTGAGCGCTACTTTCACTAATTGGAAAATCCCATTTTCTACTCCGTTTGGTATAGCAACTTTCCATATTCGTTTCAGGCAATCGGTATCCCATTTGAAAATCCAGTCGGCTGCATAAACCACTTCATTTTTTTTCCGAAAGCACAGAGCCGTAATAACAACCGCAGAAAATGTTCTTGCAATCAAGGATGGCCATGCCACACCTGCCACACCCGCATGAAGCACAAATACACCTATCACATTACCAACCATATTAATGATATTTGACAGTACGGATATATACATGGTCACGTTTGTCTTTCCAAGACTCCGATAAACCGCCGCGCCGGAATTATAGATTGCCAGTGCAGGGTAAGAATAGGCTGAAATTTTCAGATAAGTGACACAGGCATTCATGACAGAATCTTCCACCCTGCCAAAAAGCAGACGGAGCATCTCTTTGTTTCCAACCAGTACCAATACCGCAATCAGCACGGAAAAGACTGTCCCAAACATCAGAAGCTGGCTGGCAGATCTTCTTGTATTTTCGGAATCCTTCTTGCCGATATACTGACTGATCACAACCGCTCCCCCAGACGCTAATGCCGTGAATAGGTAAATGAAGATCGTGTTAAACTGATTCACCAGTGAAACACCGGATACTGCCGTTTCTCCTGCGTAGCTGATCACAAGCGTATCCGCAATACCCACAAGCATCACCAAAAGCTGCTCCAAAAACAATGGAACAATCATTTTCTGTAGGTCTTTTCCCGAAAACGGCATCTGTTTTTCTCCCATGCCCTCACCTCCACAAGTGCCTATTCAATGATTCCATTTTCCTTTAACCATGCAGACACATCTTCTGGCAAACTATTCCCTCCAGAATAATGTACTGATAATGCTTCTCCCATTACAGCATCCGGCACCAGCTTTCCAATTGCCGTCAGGCTCTGACCAAATCGCCCGCCGCCATGAGAGCAGAAAGGAATAATAGTCTTTCCGGTAAAATCATATTCTTCAAGAAAAGAAGCAATTGGCATAGGTATAGATGCCCACCAGTTCGGATACCCTAAGATAATCGTATCATAGTATTCCATATTGTCCACATGAACGGCAAGTTCTGGACGCGCCTGTGCATTTTGATCCCGCTGTGCTTCATCCAGCACTGTGTTATAATCGTTGGAATAAGGATTTACCAATTCAATCTCGAATAAATCCGCACCTGTCTGTGCCTGGATTTCCTCAGCAATCCCTTTTGTATTTCCTCCCCATGAGAAGAAAGCAATCAGAACTTTCCCGCCTGTATCGTCTGCACTTTGCGTACCCGCACTGACAATACTGCCGCTTACACTTATGGCATTTCTCACCAGCCGGATGCCTATATTGAAGCTTCCCTTATCCTGATCAAAAGCCGCGCGGTAAGCACTCCGCATATTTTTTGCAAAGTCATTCCAGCCACCTCCCCGATATACCCTGAGCGTACCTGTTTCTGCACCGGTGGGATCCTCCTGCTTACTGGTATTGTAAGCTCCATAATAATCCCACACCCATTCACCTACATTGCCGTGCATATTATATAATCCCCATAAATTTGGTGAAAAGCTGTTTACGACAACCGTCGTCTGTCGATATTCTCCTGGCTTTGTTGTAAGATTGCTCTGTGAGAAATAATTATCTTCAATCTCATAGGGATAGTGTCCATAATAGTTTGCTTCCTCAGCACTGATTGAAGTTTCTGTGTTAAATGGCGTTTCTGTTCCTGCCCGACAGGCGTATTCCCACTCCGCCTCTGTGGGTAGCCGGTATCCGTCCGCAGCACGATTCCACGTTACCGTCTGCCCTTCCACGGTATACGCAGGCGTTAAACCTTCTTTTTCACTTCGGGCATTACAATACTTGACTGCATCCATCCACGAAACCATTTCAACGGGCAGGTCATCTCCTGAAAAACTGCTGGGATTATCCCCAATCACTTCTGCATACTCTGCCTGTGTTACCTCATAAATGCTCATATAAAAATCACTGACTGTTACTGTATGACGGACTTCATCCTCTGACCGCCAGGCCTCTGTGTCTGGACTTCCCATATCAAAAGTTCCACCTGTGATCAGGACAAAGTTTTGTCCGACAAAATTTTCTGACGCTGCTGGCACTGTATCCGTAATTTCTGCATCTTCGTCAGTTCTAATGGCAGACTCCATATTCTCCGCTGTCTTATTTTCAACTTCTGTATTCTCTGTTTCCTGCAAATTATTCCCACAAGCTCCCAATGTAAAAATCATAATCATCACCATTAGAAAAACACTAACTTTTGCAAATACTCTGCCTTTCAGGAAATATTTACCCTCCCTCATTGCTTTTTCTCCTTCCGTTTCTTGCTGTCCGTGTAAAATTTTTTTATTCCTCTCGCCGTATAATATGCAATAAAAACCCACATTTCCATTATAGCCATGTTCTGGAAAAGAACCACTGACGGGTGCCCAGCGCGGCAAGTCGGACAAAATAAATTTTTCCTATTCGATTTCCACAGATTTTATAATATTGATTGCATTGAACGTCGCCGGAAAACCAATATATGGCAGACATTGTACCATAGCTGCATACAGTGTCTCTCTACTGTTCCCGACCTTCAGGTTTCCTGCTACATGAGCTTTAATCTGTACATCTGCACCTAACGTTGCCAAAACTGCCAGTACCAACAGTTCTCTTTCCTGTATACGCAATACGCCGCGGGTATAAAAATCACCAAAGCACATTTCTGTCAAAAAACGGGGCAGGGCTTCCCCAATACCATCTGGCAAATCCGCATACTTTTCTTTAATCTCATTTCCATATAGAGGAAACTGCAAGGCAAGCCCTTTTTCATACCGTTCCCCTTCTGCCGCCCCTCTCTGTGCGGGAAGCGGCAGGGAGATTCCGCCTTCCAGAAACACTTCATCAGCCACACTGACTGCATTTAGGGTGCGTGGAAAACCAATAATGGGTGCGCACTGATAAATTGCCTCTCGAACCTCCAATGGTGAATTTCCGGCATTCAATGCCGCCTGTACATGCGCCTTGAGTTGTGGAAGCGTCTGTATAGCTGTAAGGCAGGCTACTGTCAGCAATTCTCTGATCTTTTTATTCAAAGTACCTGTTTCAAACACCTCACCAAATATAAAGCGCTGTAAAATAATCATCAATTCTGGGTCATTTCCGCTCTCCATTGTCGCGGGTTCTCCACCGAACAATTCTTTATATACCTCTCTACATTTTTCTATCCGATCCATTTTATACCTCCAATTATTTCATTGACGTTTGTGACATACTTATTCTACATATGCTGATTTTAACTACTGTTTTTATTGTGCCATAATATCAAGACCAAGACCATTCACCCATTCCACGATTATCTCACGGGAACTTCCGCCATTTAGGCGTGTGCCAGAAAGCCATGTGGCGCCATTTGTCAATGTTTCCAGATTTGTTGCGCTAGCGCCTACTCCGCTGCCTCCCGAAGTGCAAAAAGGCACGATTGTTTTACCAGAAAAATCATAGCTTTCCATAAAGGTACTGATAATCCTTGGCGCTTCACCCCACCAGATTGGATAACCGATAAATACAATGCTGTACTGCTCCATATCCTCCACAGAACCGGAAATAGCCGGACGTGCTGAACAGTCGTTCATCTCAATAGTGGAACGACTGTTATCATCATTGTAATCCAGATCAGCATCTGTATACGGCTGTTCTGGTACAATTTCGTAAATATCAGCGGACAGACTGTCAGCAATCTGCTTAGCCACACCTTCTGTTGTATTCGTAGCAGAAAAATATGCAACAAGAATTTTTGTTTCCTCCGCTTTATCCACAGGCGCACTTTCTGCCCCAACATCGGTCGGCTCATCCTCTAAGACAGTTTCAGATGTAACTTCCGGCAGTGTATTTTCCGCAGAATCATTTCTGGGAGACACACTTTCTTTGGAAAAGTTTTCCGTGGTATTCTCTGTACCAGACACACTCTCTTGTGCAGGTTCCTTTTCTCCCCCACAAGCTGCAAGGGAGATAACCATCAAAACAGTAAGTAATATAGTTGTAATTTTTTTCATCGCTGTCCCTCTTTTACCTTAGTTTTTTATAATCTAAATCCGATACTGGTTCAAGCCACTCGTTTGAAGTATTTTCGCCTGGCACTTCTATTGCTATATGTGCAAACCAACTATCTTTTGCTGCCCCATGCCAGTGCTTCACATCAACGGGGATTGCAACTACGTCCCCTGCATGAAGTTCCTGTGCATCTTTGCCCCATTCCTGGTACCAGCCACGTCCTCCAGTGACAAGCAGGATCTGCCCGCCGCCTTTGTCTCCGTGGTGAATGTGCCAGTTGTTCCGACAGGCAGGCTCAAAAGTTACATTTGCAACGCCTACGCCATTTAGCTGTGTCAGCATTGCCAGATATGACTGGCCTGTAAAATATTCGCCAAAAGGATTTGGTACGCCCTTTTCAAAAATTGTTCCATGTTCTAATTTGTTCATGTAAAACCACCTTTCTTTTATCTGTAAGATTTTTGATAAATTAATACACATTTCTCAAAGGATAACTCTTTTGGATTGGCTGTAAATAGTCTGTTATCGTTTTACGAGCGTTTTTCTGCCTGCCAAGTACCTTTGACATAGCAACAAACTGTTCGTCACATACATGGCAGTCTACAAAATGCTGATAATAAACAGCCGAAATTATAATAAGTCAAGCTCAGCGGGGAAGCATGTTCTGTGTGTGAAACGCATTCAGTTTTCCCGCTTTGAACAGTATGCGGGAAGGAACATAAAACTGATAACTCATAGTCATATCTTCCTGTTATTCTTTTTTGATTTGATATAACATATAATCCAGCCGATCCAACAACTGCTGCTTATCATGGATTGCATCCATTAACTGTGCCCTGTTTTTCTGTAAAATCTTTATTTTTTCCTCTTTTGTTTTTCCATTCTCATTTAACAGCTCTGTAATTTCCATTAATGTCATCCCAAGCCTCCATATACAAAAAAGAATTCTGCACAACTTTCCGTTGAGTGCTCATGTGTATAAAAATATAGGTGCAGAAGAAAAATGAGTTGCTCTTTTCTCTACACCTATATCATAGAATAGATTTTAAATTATATCAAATACTTAGTTTTTATATATTACCTATGCCTAAAAAGCATTTTAAGTGCTCTATAAATTTTTCCGCTGCCAAAGTGAAAGGCTGCTGCTTTTTCCATGCCAAAGCACTGTTTGCTATTAGTTCTGGATACAGTGGCCGGTAAGTAATTTTTTCTTTGTTCCAGAAAGGTACAGAACCTTCAATAGCAATCGAATACGCCAATCCTCTCTGCACCATAAGTGCACTGTTTGTACTCAGATTGCTGGTAAACAAGACTTTTGCACTTTGGAAAGAATCCCCAAGCCAGTTTGACAGTTCATTCTGCACGTTTGTCCGCCTTGGCAGGATAAGTGGCTGATTTTCCAGATCCTTTGCGCTTACCACTTCTTTTTCTGCCAAAGGGTCATCAGGACGCATTAAGACCACCCATCGTTCTTTCCCCGTCATACGAATAAAATCAAACTTTTCCATGTCAATCGGTTCCAGCAGTACCCCGATATCGATCAGTCCTTTTTCCATCTGTTCTTTTACCAAATCCGCATTCGCCGTAAAAATATCATAACTGACAAGTGGGTACTTTTTGTGAAAAGCCTCAATAACTTCTGGCAAAATCTGTACAGCCGCCAATTCCCCGCAACCAATCACAATCCTTCCTTCTACCAGATCTTCCTGTTCTATCAATTCTCTTTCTGTCCGGTCAACCAAAGATAAAATCTCCTCTGCCCGTCGCCGCAACAGTATTCCCTCATTTGTTAAAGTAATCTTTCGCGCGCCCCTGTGGAATAACTTTACACCAACTTCTTCCTCCAACTGTGATAACTGTCTGCTTAATGTAGGCTGTGTGATATGTAATACCTCTGCCGCACGATTGATGCCTCCTTCCCGAACAACGGTAAGAAAATACCGAAGCACTCGTATTTCCATCCTCATACCTCCTCTTAAAAGCATTGTCATGACTATACATTGCCTTCAATATTTATCCGATCAGGCACTCTTTGCCCTTAAATGCAAAACCATACTTCCTGATCTGTTCTGGGGAAAACCCATCTGCAATCAGTTTGACATCATACAACTTTTCATCAATCTGGGAATGGGCGTTTGCAACAGTCTGTGCAAGATCTTTTTCCTTCGAGGGTTTATGCACTTTAAACTCAATGATATATGCGCAGTCTTTTTCCCTGTTTTTTGGTGTTAGCATAACATCATAACGCCCAAAACCGCTTTCCCTGTTCGATGTAATCTCAAACCTTCCGGCAAGTTCAACCATCAGTCCCAGCACAAAACCATGATAAAAACGTTCAGGCGCATCATCATCTGACGCATTTTTAGCAATATCAAAACTTGAAAAACTATGCAGTGCAATCTTGTTCATAAACTCATTCATCCTGTCCACATCATTCATGAGAAGTGCCTTGATGAAATTATTGTATGGCATTTGTGAATTTCCGCCAAACCAGTCTTTCACCATCTTGCGAAACATTCGTTTTACTTCAAGATTTGTTATCGTCAGCGTGTACCAGGTATCTCCTTCCTCACCTATTCCATCTTTGTCAGCATCTAACGTTTTCAGGTCTAACACTTTTAAATAACCCGTCGCAAGCAGAAGGCTCCACACTGCATCTGCACTGCCATTTAACTGGTCAAACACGATTTTTTCGTCAATTTCGGCCTCGAAACTTTTGCCCTGCAGGAGATCCTCCATTGTTTGTTTTATATCTGGAGTTCCTTTTTGAATTAGCTGATTCACAAGGCCGTTCCCGCTTGTGTTAGACCAGTAAGTATCATATTTCCCTTTTTCGTTTATAAAAGACACAATTGACCACGGATTGTATATATCAGTACATGTGCCGAATGTAAATCCGTCATACCATCTCTTTACTTTTTGCTTCTGCTCTCCTAATCCCGCATCATCAAGCGCTGTAAACACTTCTTCTTGTGTAAAGCCAAAAGATGCAGCATATTTAGCAGAGGTCGTTGTGATGACATTCAGGTTATTCATACCTGTAAAAATACTTTCTTTGGCAATCCTTGTTATCCCTGTAATGAGCCCGCGCTCAAGGTATTCGTTTGTCTTAAATGTGGAGTTGAACAGACTGCTAAAAAAGCTTGTAGCCTCCTCCCAGTATCCAGAAATCCACGCGTCCTGCATTGGAGTATCATACTCATCCAAGATAATGATTACTTTTTGACTATAATAGCGCTGCATAAAGCCAGCCATCGAATGTATAGCATCAGTAGCTAATTCGCTGCTCATTCCAAGTTCTATTCCTTGATAATATTTGTGTTCTCTTTCATTTAACAGGTTTCCTTCTAACAAATAGTCGTTTTTATTATACAAATCAGTAATTACTTTTGTTATCTTAAAAACCATTTCTTTATATGTCGTCGCTTTTATATTGGCAAAACTTAAAAAAATAACCGGAAAAGTTCCCTGCAGCTTCCTGTACTGATATTCCCCATCAGGAGATTTTTCTTCCCATATGGACAGACCTTCAAACAGATCGCTCCTGCCTGCATATTTATTTGAGAAAAAACATTCTATCATACTCATATTTAATGTCTTTCCAAACCTGCGCGGACGTGTGATCAGGGTAACTTTATCTGCATATTCCCACCATTCTCTGATAAAATTTGTCTTATCAATATAGAATATATGTTTAGTTCTTACTTCCTCAAAATCCTGATAGCCAAGTCCGGCCTTATTTTCATTCATGTGATGTCCTCCCTTGTCTGGAATTATCCTCTGCCCATTATCAGTATACACGATACCAAGTTTTTTCACAATATAAGGATTGATCTAGCATTTTGTTCTATAACTCTCAAGTTACAATTCACACCCACGCCAGATTTCGTATTCATTTATGATGATTTGGTGTGAATTGCAACAATTGATGCACACAAAATGCCACAAGGCAGGCATTTTGGCGCTGGCCTCGACACCATGCACTTGCTGCATGGTGCGGGTGTGAATTGTAACACTCTCAATCTATGACATAAGCGAGTTTGCACAAAAATGAAGACTTTCAGTCACACTAAATGTGCCAAAAGCCTTTATTTCTACCGTTTTTGTGATAAACTGTTCCTGTTGAGGTTGCATCAAATTAACAGTTTATTGTCCCTGATGGGATATCTGTATATTGATGTTCTTTTAGCCAGCGGACTGCACAGTGTGCCAAACAGGCTGAGCCGATTGGGCAGACGTCCTCATTAAACTGAACCTTTGGATTGTGGGCAGGAGCGTCCCCTCGCTCATCCAGATATCCGGCCGAAAGATACATATATACACTGGGAACTTTTTCCGCAATTGCCGCAAAGTCCTCCGAAGCACTGGCTGACGTGTCTGGAACAGGCGTCAGACCAGGAATCGGCAGTTCTTTCATGTAACCTACCATCTCATCCGTCATGGCAGGATCGCAGACCAGAGGCGGCACCTCAGAAATCATCTCAATCTCTGCTGTTCCCCCAAATACTTCCGCGGTCTTTTGGACAACCTCCTTCAGCCGCCGGACCAGTTTCTCACGGCTAGCGCTGTCATTGGTGCGCAGAGTTCCCTGGAGAACAGCAGTATCAGGGATTATATTAGGTGCCGCGCCTGCAGAAAAATTACCAATGGTCAGTACACAGGCTTTGCTGGGGTCCGCCTCGCGGGCAATCAGCGATTCCAGAGCAAGGTAAATATGAACACCAATATTAATTGGATCGATGGAACTGTGTGGATATGCACCGTGGGCGCCACGGCCATGAACTGTGATCCGGAAACCATCCACAGAGTACATCATGGTTCCACCGCTGTTATACATAAACAGACCCACTGGCATCCTGCCGGAACCGACATGATAGGCCATGGCGGCATCGACACCCTCCAGTATTCCATTCGCTATCATATCCTTTGCGCCCTCAAAAGTTTCTTCCGCAGTCTGGAACATAAAACGAACCCTGCCAGACAGCATGGATTCATTTTCTTTTAGTATCTTTGCCGCTGTCAGCAGCATCGCCGCGTGGAAATCATGACCGCAGGTATGCGCCTCCGTGCCAGTTGGGCAGAAAAAACTTTCACCGCTTTCCTCCGGCATGGGCAAGGCATCCATATCCGCCCGAAGCAGGAGCGTTCTGCCTCCTTCCCTGCCTATCTCTGCGGTCACCCCGTGTCCACAGGAATGTGGGTCCAGACCATATCCTCTCAACTGATCCATGACGTAGGCTTGTCCTCTTGGCATATTTAGTCCCACCTCTGCGTTGGTGTGCAGCCAGCGGCGGTGCGTAACTGTTTCTTCGCGCAGTTCCAGTGCCCGTTTATAAAAATCCATAATTATGCTTCCTTTCATTGTCGTGAAATATTAAAAATGTATTGAGTAACTTAAGATATGACGTTCTTCAGTTTGGTTATCATCTCCTGAAGTGTCTGCAATGCCTTGTCAGAATCAATAAATAAATTTTCAAACAATTTATTCAGATTTTCTTCAAAATCATCTGGAAGAATTTTCGCCTGTTCTTTCGCATACTGGACCATTCGCTTTTCTCCTGGATGTGTCAGTCTGTTCAGTGCAAAAATAATATCAAAATATGATTCCAGAAAAGCTGCTGTCCTATGATTAATGCTTACCATGTCCTTACGGGTAACTGCCTTTTTTATCTGAGTATCATATGAGGGCAGATTTCCTGTCAGCAAACGTAAATTTTTATTGATAATATTCTCTCTTAGTCCATCTGGATAAGGAATCTGGTATTGATTCTGCAGGCTTGCCAGCTTCCCATTTTTATCATAGAGAATCCGGCTGTGTAGAAGATTATGCCACATACAGGTTGTATAACCATTGTATACAATGTGTTTTTCAACAACGCAGCGAATTGTCTGTGAAAAATCCTCAATATTCCGATACAGAATATCAATGTCTATCCCATCTTTCAGTGTGCAGTCATCTTCTAGCTCCCAAAAAGAGTTTCCAATTTCCATATACTGACAGCATTTCTCCAAAATCTGCTTCCGCATACTCTCACACGGTGTGCTGGTACAGTATATGTATAAATCATAATCTGACTTTTCGTCATAGTCCACACCGGCTCTTGATCCGCCAAGTGCAATCGCCTCTACCTCTGGGAGTGCAGCAAATTCACTCCATAATAGTTTGAAATACATATTTTTCCCTCCAAATTAATAATATTCTTCCCACACAACAGTTTATCAATCCATATATATCTCTAAAAATGACGTAATTTTCCCATGTGTATATTCGCCCTCAATCAAACCAAACTCAGGGTCATAATACTTATTGTCATACAGCAGCACCCAATGCGTATATCCTGAATGTGTATGGATTGTTAAAATAGAATACTTGTAAGGAACAGGATTTTTCTTGGAAATCCGCTTATTTCTGTCCGCATGTCTGATGTCATAAAAATCAAGGATTTCTATTAACTGACCGATACTCGTAGATGCATCTGTTTTCATATCCTTTATTACATCTTCAATACGTTTACCTGTAATCATTGCAATACACGCCTGACCACACGTTGAAAAAGTAGGCTGCATAACCAATTTCATATATTTCCTCCATTCAATTTTATCTTCTGATTGATTTGACTTTCCGACCAATGGAAATTTGACAATACTTTTACATTGTTCAAAAACCAAAAATGGACTTAAATACCTGTTCCCTGTTGTAAGATGTATCATAATATGGCAAATTATATATTCTGCATTGTTCTTTCAGATTTTTACTTATCGTTACAATGCTTGCACAATTCTCTTTATTTTCTTCTTCAGATTTATAATAGGTATAGTCCTTTGGTGTGTCATATTTTTTCAAAAGTTCATATCTTTCTTCAGGAGTTACTTCTGATGTGCCGAAATAATAAATTTCACAAACAGAAGAATCTATATGTTGAATATAATGCTGTGGCAATAATTGAAATATATCGATTACCATCCCATAATCACATTCATTATATTCTCCGCTGTCTATCATTGCGTGAATGAATAATGCCATCTTAGAACTAATATATTGAATATTTTCCCAAAGGTCTGTATCTGCATCAGAATGAATGCCTGTTTCAGGAAAAACGCTTTCAATTCCTGCGATTATTGAGTCCATGCTTATATGCTGATATCCCAAATTATTCGATATTTTTTGAGAAATTGTGCTTTTTCCTGACCGTGGCACACCTGCAATGATAATATGTTTCTTCAAAATTTCCCCTCCATAGATAAATTCCGATTGTAATTTGATGATTTTTAAGGGAAACATTAGCTGTTATATTTTATTATAAAAATCTCCGCTAACCCTTGAAAACTCTAAATTTACCACAGATGAGCTTTCCCTTATTGTTTCCCTTATATTATATCTTCCCACAGGATATTACGAATCCTGATAAGAAAAAACGAGGGACACAAAATCATATAAAACATTATAACACAAAATATACGATAATTGGTAAATTGATTGAAATACTTTCAAAAAATTAACAAAAGTATGTTCTGAAAAGAAAATCTTATCTATATTTCTTTTTACAGCATACTCAATAAACTGTTCTATCCATTCTACTGAATAATCGCTTTTTTCCAAATGAACATGCGCGTCAATCATGCAGGATTTCCTCCTTCCATGCTGCAATCTGTGAAAATAACTCTTCCATATTAATTTTTGAAAAATCTGTTGCGTCAACTTTGATTTGTCTGCCATCAACACAAAAGGCATTAAATCCCCTTTGTTCTATCCCACAAACAAAGTTTTCATAAGAAAGCGTTTTTGCTTTTGGAGTTTTCAAATTCTTCTCTTTTTTTTCTGGATAACAGTCATTCACTACATGCCCTCTATGCCTGTCAGGACTGTTTTCCCGTTTCAGAAAACGCTGGTAGATTACTTTGTAATCACCTGTTAAGGTAATGGTCAATGCAAAATATTGATATTTTTCTAAAAGATTTTTCATTCCATGTTCTGACGAATATTCAAAATTATTCTCTAATATAAAAGGTTGTCCTACTTTCATAAGCTGACCTGCGGAGTAATACATAATTTCCATACTAGCAATTCCAAGATTTACTTTTTCTGCTCTTGACTCAAAACCAACATTGTCAAACAGCAATTCTTTTATGGAGTCTTTAGAAATAACAGGCAGCTTCAACCTTTCTGACAAGACTTTTGCCATAGTGCTTTTTCCGGCTGCCGGCATACCTGCCACTAATATACAATACATTTTTCATACTCCCTTCAAATTAACTGTTTCTATATCCACTCCAAGCTCTCTTACCTGTATCAGAAAATCCTCAGATACATTAGTATCCGTAATCAGTAAATCATAATCTTTTATCCCACATACAGAATGGATAGAATTTTTTCCTATCTTCTTAGACGGATATAGCCCAATATTCATTCTGCTATTCTTCATAACCGCTTTTCCAAATTCCACACTGGCGGGATCATGAATGGAGGCTCCAAAATCCAAAGACAATGCTGCGTGTGATAAAAACGCTTTATCCATGTGGATATTTTTTACCATTTGAATAGTATAAAAATCATGGCAGTGACCACGATGCGACATTTCTCCGCCCAATAATATAACGGATATATTTATTTTTTTCCGCAATATCCCCGCAATGGTAACGGAATTTGTCAATACTGTAATGGTTACATCTTCCGGCAAGTTTTCGGCCATATAATATCCGACTAAAGATGTGGTAATATAAATGACCTCCTTATTTTGAATATACTCGATTGCTTTTTTGGCAACTGCCAGATAATCAGCCTGTATTTCTTTTATATCTATTGGATTATATGTAGGAGTGGGATAAATTTCTTTTGGATGAACTGCAATCGCGCCGCCATGTGTTCTCTGCAACAATCCTTTACTTTCCAATATCCTTAAGTCCCGCCTTGCACAATCCGCCGAAATTTGATAACATTCCTGAATTTCTGATACTAGGATTCGTCCTGTTTGGTTTATTTTGCGAATAATATCCTTCTGTCGTTCTTCCATAAACATAATAAATACCTCAATTTCGTATTTTCAATCGTTTTAGCTTGTTTATATTTAATTATACTTATTTATTCCTGAATATGCAAGATTTTATTAGCAAAAGTTATGTAAAAAAGTTAAGGAACAACATTTTTATGTATTTTCAAATAATACTTTATTGAAAACCAACGGTAAAATGCTATTCCTTAATTAAATTCTCTGGCTTCTTTGTCCCTGTTTTTTAGAAGTTTGCCTTATTTTTTTGTTTTATAATTCTGTAACTGCTTGTGTATGCTTTCTTTTTCTGAATTTTGAGCATTTTCTCTATAGTTTTCTTCCCATTTGCCTGCTTTGTCCCAATAATCGGCATAAGCTGTTTTAGCGACAAAATCATGTACTGTTTAGAAACCATATTGTTTTGCAATCCCCATCAGACCGGCTTTTAGAAGATCTCTTTCCTCATTTATATAGCATTGTCCAGCGTTCTGCACCACACTTTTATAAAGCAGCCACACCTTTTCACAGTATGATACTATTTACCATCTTTAGCAAACTGATGTTCTTTACCATCATTTATATCTGTATGCACTTTTTAAAAGGACGGCAGAAACCTGACTGGCAGCGTGATCATTCTTCGCTATTGCTGGTTTGCATTCCATTGACCTCTGTTTTTATTATGCTGACCTTTTTGACTGTCAATGAGGTTTACGTACTTTCCCCTACCCTGACTGTAATCGTTACTCTGGACGCTATTTTTTGCTGGTAACGAATTTGCTTGTATTTGGAATCAATCAATATAACCAGAAAAAAACAGGGAGTTTATGGAAATGCAATTGCTACTTCAAAAAATTGAAATAAATACAGTTAGAAGAACCAATACCCCGTTTATTGTGATAACCGTCATAAACTCCAGCAGAAAAAATCCGTTCTCAAATCCACAGGGCAGTCTGTCCACTGACAAGCCTGATCAGCACAGACATGGTTTTGGTATAAAAAGTATTCGGAAAACTGTCAACAAATATCAGGGTGATATTAAAATGTACTATAATGATGATACCCTGACTTTCCACACAATTGTTGGCATAAAAATACCAGAAGAGATAGGATAATTTTATCATTCTATAAATCAACAAAATTTATATGTCAAGCAATATTTGAATCTGAGATGACCGCCTGCATCTGTAGACGGTCATCCATTTTACAATCGCATTTCATACATCCATATCGATAGCAACTACGTTCAAACTACTACTGCCGTAATATTCACATCATACATCCACGAATCTTTCTGTATATTCCCTTGCATTTACATCCAAATGTCTGTTTCACCACTCGGAAGATTCCCCACATGCCCGATTCCACATCCCATGCAAAACTGCCTGAGCGATAGAGATAATCTCCGGGGCATCCGGCGCCGCCCAAAAGCTCCATATCAAACTTATTGCCAATGCTGACTCCGCCTTGCAGGGGAATAACTCTGGAAAACGGATTCCGCTGTTGTTCCCTCCATAAATAGTCATGAACCGCAATGGACGTATTCCTGGGTTTATCTGCAGGCATCATTGTCCGAAAAACCACCCTGTCTCCGGGATATGCTTTCCACACAGGTGTAGCCGGATCTCCGTGCACTTTGCTGCTAAAAACTTTCCATACCCTAGAGTCTCTTGCAAGCCGGTTAGCAAACCGCTCTGAACGATAATTGTACCCTTTTTCTCCCGTATCCTCTGCATCTACTGGCTCTCCGTTATCTCCTGCCGCAGTCTGAATCAGATTACCCTTTCCATCTATCAGGCGGATTCCATTTTGAATAAACAAAACATATTCCCTGAAGTTTTCTACTCCTGGTGCCGTAATTACTGCTTGTTCTGCAAAACTGTCTTTTTTTCTCGTGAAATTGCGGTACCATTCTGCTCCTGGTGGTTCTACAATCACCGCTCCGAACAATCCATGATAACGGTGATTGCGTATATCTCCAAAAGACTGTATGATACATGCTCCATACTCCTGGTCTGCGTGCCAGAGATACCGCTTACTTTCGCCAATTCCTACTGTTTGCTCCATTTCATTATACCCTACATTGATGCCGGAATCACAGACTGGATCATACTGCAAAAACTGTGGATTCAGTGACGCCCTCATAGATGGCGTATACTCCTTATCCAAAGGAACTATTGGATAAGAAAAGTAAGGAATTGGATGCTCTGGGTTCCATGCATTATGCAAAGTGACTTCTATCCAGTCACCCACATTTGCCCTAAGAATCAATGGCTTAGGCATACATTTTCCCGCCAGTACATGCTCCACATCCTCCAGAGGAACAAATACCAGACCATCTGGATCATGATCTCCATATCGGTTGTAGATTAATTTCTTCTGCACTGCCACAACCTCATAACGCCTCACCACATCATCTTTTGACGGACAGGGCAGAAGGGGCTGGATCATACATTTTCCTTGACATAATGGTTTCAGATGTTTCCGATATCTTCTATGAACACGTATGATTCCCCACAGTCCAAGCCATGCATCGTCGATTCCTCCAAAATAGTAGAGATAATCTCCAGCGCCGTATTTTTGTGTTACATTCAGGTTAAAGGCTTCCGATACCCCCAAGGTCTGGGATACGGCAAGCGGCGACCTTAGATCTGCTGGTTCTTTTCTCCATGACATTCCCGTAATATTGAAGGAATGTTGTTCCTCATGCGCCCCGTCAATTAGACGAAACATCAGCTCATCTCCCGGATAGGCTTCAAAAATTGGCGTTGCTGGATCGCCGTGTACAAAGGAACTGAAAAGATACGCCGGATCCTCTTTTTTGCGAAGCCGCTCTCGCATTGGCTCCGCACGATAATTGATTCCCATGACACCCGGATCATCATGCGAACCGGGAACTGCGGGCGGATTGAGCGGATTGCCCTTTCTGTCAAAAAGGAAAGCAAAATCATGGACAAACAACGCAAACTCCCTAAATGATGTGCCATTTTTTCTGCGAATAACAGCCTGCGTTCCAGAATGCAGTTCCTTTCCATTCCGTGGATTGTGAAACGTAGCGCCTGCCTCTTCAATAATCAATGCCCCGAACAATCCATGCTGCTGGTGGACATTGGCGAACAAATGATCATGGAAGAATACCGTCCGCAATTCCTCATTTGCAAAAAAACGCTCCACTAATGTTTCGTAACGTCTTGCACCGGCAATATTATTCCAACCATTAGCTGCCCCGTCTGAAACAATGGTATCAAATTTTACCAGATGCAGATGATGGCCTACGATATCCGTTCTGGTTCTCTGCTGGAACGGACTCGCCTCAATAAATTCCGGCAGAAGGTTTGTGGTGCGAAGTTCAATACAATCCCCCGCATTTGCACGAATAACCAACGGCTCTACCTTAATTTCCTGTCTTTCCACTTTACGAATATAGCGTTCCAAACCTCCATGACGCTCCAATTCTTCCTTGAGGACAAAAAAGCGTCCCTGTGGATCATGCCATCCATAGCGGTTGTAGGTAATCTTTGCTTGTACCATGGCAATTTCAAATACTTTTATTTTCCTGTCTGTATGGCATGGGCAGGTATCCGTATACAATGCGCCAGGTACCGCATTTTCTACAAAGTTAGCTCTCTCAAGTGGCGTCGGTTTATTGGTCACTCCTCCACCCGGCAGTAATACGCCAAGCGGTGGCTGCAATGGTTTTTCACCAAACCTGCCCTCTATAAAATTCGGATATCCCGGATGGCAGTCATCTTTCTTTGGCGGACGCTCTCTGTCTTTTAACGGCATGAGCGCCGCAATGGGCGTTCCGTCAGGCAGTTTTCCCGATCCGTCCTGAAGCCGGTCATAAATCCTCCACAGGGTCCACATGCCTTCCATAAAATGAGGATAGAGATGACAATGGAATATCACGTCCCCGATCACATGGTTCAGACTTCCGGCACCATATAGAATATCCAGCGTATAACATTCCTGCGGACTGATGGTGATGGAATCCAGAATCGTCGAGACCGGATTATCCGCCTCAAGCCTCCACTGATGATTGTGAAGGTGAAAAACATGGGTTTCCTTCACCCCGCCATGAAGCAGCCGAATCTTTACTGGATCACCTACATAGGCGAAAAGAATCGGCGGCGCCGGATCGCCATATACCCAGGAACTCATGGATACATCCTCCCCGGAGTCAGCCGGGTCATGTGTATGCGGCATCCGGTTTCGCATGGGTTCAGAGCGGTAGCTGATCGCCGTTGTGGATGACGGGAGTCTAGTATGAGGATCAATCGGCTGTTCCCCATCCTTATTCAATATTTCCAATTCATCATGGAAAAAGACGCTGTACTCCCTGAATGACGGCTTTCCGGGCTGATAAATGTCTGCCATTAACCCACTTTTCAATTCTTCCCCTGTTTCCGGGTCATACCACTTCGCGTCGGGCGCTTCTACAATAACCGCCCCGAACAGGCCATGAATATTGGTTGCATCCTCGGTACTTCGAGGGTCCGCCATATCGTTAAATAGATAGACTCCCTCTGTATCAGCATACCATGTATACCAGATTTCCCCACATGTGGTACTGTCGTTATTGTAACCCACACTGCTTCCATCTGAAGTGTTGACATCATAAGCTAATCCCTGTACATGAATTGACAGTCTACGGTTCAACGAATTTCGGAATCGAACTTTCACTGTATCTCCTAGATTGACCCTGATTACTAAAGGCTGTACTTCCTTATATGGCTGTGGTATCTCCATCTCAAATCTTTGGAGAGCTTCTCTTTTAATCCTCTCCGCATCCTCCTCAAGCACATAGAGCATACCATCTGGGTCGTAATCCCCATATTTGTTATACACGATGGGAATCTGTATCGCCTTAATATGGAAAATCCTAACATTTCCTGTTTTTGGATATTTGCATAACTCCATACTAATCCCTGCCTTTCTGTGCATATTCCAGAATACGCAGATAGTGATTCGCTTCGCGAAGCACATGGTCCGCCAAAAGCGGAAGAATGATGGAGCGAATCTCACAGCATGTAATTCCTTCCGTTCCCGCTGTTTTAAACTGCTGATATTGTTTTGTCGTCTGTAAAATCTTTACGGTCAGGGCATTCATCGTTTTTCTATTCTGTTCTCTTGCCTCTTCCCAAAGGCGGCAGTAGTCTTTCGCAAATCCATCAGCCTTTTCCATCAATTCGCATTCTGTCGGGTCTAACAGTCCCCTGATAAATTGAGCATGTTCCATCATGATCTGGTTCCAGAATATTTCGAGATTTCTTAAATCTGGTGCGGTGATTCTTCCCTGCTGTTCAAGCTCGGAAATCATCTGACGATACAGTTTCGCTTCCCGCAGAATATGTTCAATCAGCAGCGGGTAGTTTGTTGTGTAAAGTCTGCACCCTGTGACTTCTCTTAGAATCTCTTCCTTAAAGGATATCAATCCGTTCAGACTTCTTAGCATCTGCTGATTCAACATTCTTACTTGATGAATGGTCTCTCTGTTCACCATGCCACAGCTTCCGGCACGAAGACATTCTTCTGCCTCTGTAATCTTCACATCAATCGGAATCCCTGTCAGATCTTTCGTTCGGCACTCCGCTTTCCCCGTAAATTTTGTTACAACCTCCCCAGAATTTAAAACCGATTTACTTACAATACCGTCCGCAAGTTTTACCGTCCTTCTGAGTCCTTCTTCAAATTCCTTTCGGAATTGATCTGCGCGCCGTATAAACTCTGTTTCCTTTGCAGGAAATCCGGCGAGCAGAAATAAGGAGTGTTCTTTCATGATCCTTCCAAAAAAAAGATGTGTTTCTAATGATAACTTTGCATATTCTTTCATATTTCTGCATACCTTTATAATTTAAGCTTTTTATAATATATGCAAAAAATGTCAAAATTTGCACTTTTCGACAAATTATTCGTGTCATACGTTGTCGTTTCAAAAAAGTTCCACCTGTGTAGTTGCATTTGTGATATCTAAATTATTTTCGGCTTATAAAAACATAGAGATAATCTAAATTTTTTATGCAAGCTCTATCTTTTATGGTATGATAAAGATACTACACAAAAAAATATCTAGATGAAACCGATTATGGAAGAAAACAGGCAGAACGGCTATGGCAGTTCAAAAATAGAGTTTACTGCAAAGATCACAGGACCAGATGGCAAAATGATTGAAAAACTGTAAACACAGTGGGAGATATCCCAGATTTTAATCTTTCAATCATAGAAAGTTTTCTTTCCAATTTTGATGCCCTTGAGAAAGCAATTTTTGCGGTACAAAATAAGATCGAAATGAAACAGACAAGTATCGTTCTTCTGCTTGGAGATAAAATGGTTTGTTTTCATCAAACAACCAATAAATTAACATGCTATCCTCTTCCTGACTTATCCGTTGACTACACAGACGCCAATACCTGCCGCGTCAATGCCCACATGGCTGGCTATGCTACAGGAAAGTGGCCTGTAATATACTTTCATATCAGGAAATGTTTCCTGAACCAATTCCAACCACCATCCGGCATCCTCCTCTTTTTCAAAGGTTCCGGCAACCCCGATGCGTATTCTGTCTGTATCAATTTCCAAAAAACGAGACACGATGTCAGACTTTACCGCCTCGATCATTTTCTTCCCACTCAACTTCATGCCCCTTGCCTTCGTATAAAGATCCAGTTTTTCTCCCTGTATAGTCAGTATCGGTTTTATATTGAGCATACTGGCAACGGCAGCGGCAGAAGCTGTGACACGCCCGCTTTTCTTAAGGTATTTCAGGGAATTCACTGTCACATAGATACTTGACTGGTAAGCTGATCGTTCAAGATATTCCTTTATGCTGCTGGCCGTACACCCTCTGTCAGCCATATGCTTTGCCTCATATACAGACTCCATTAATGTAACAGAAATTCGATGGTTATCGACAACATGCACTTTCCCGCCATATTCCATTGCGAACTGCGCCGCACTATGGCAGGAACCACTTAGACCGCTGGACATAGGGATATATACGATTTCATCATACCCCGCATTAAAAAGGGCATTCCACGATTCCATGACATCTCCTGGAGATGGTTGTGAAGGCGAAACATCTCTGTCATTTTTCAGAGCATCGTACAGTTGTTTGCTTGTGATATCCACGCCCTCGAAATAGCACTCCCCATCAATGACCACAGGCATAGCGATCACATATATGCCTTTCGACTTGCCTTCTTCTACCGTAATCCCGCTGTTTGTATCTGTTACAATTGCTGTTTTCATAATCTCTCCTGTAATTGACAAAATTAAAATTTATGATAAAATCATATGAAACAAGTGTATCATATTTACCTATTAACCACAACTGCGCAACATGATACAAAAACAATGATGCTGTAACACAATCTCAGAACGGAGGCTGCTATGGACAAAAGAAAAGAGGCAAATATGCGTGTCAAAAAAAGCATTACAGAAGCCCTGCTAGGATTAATGCAGAAAAAAAGTTTCTCTGACATTTCCATTACTGAAATTATTCAGACTGCAGGGGTTGCAAGGGTATCTTTTTATCGAAACTATAACTCTAAGGAGGATGTACTGACTACTTTAATTGAAGATGTGCTAGAACAATTCCGAAATGAGATCTACTATGAGGGCGCAGCATATTACACTTACCAGAACGTCCTCAAAAGCTTCCAATATTTTAAAACATACAGCCGTTATGTACTGGATCTATACCTGTTTGGTTATGGCTCCATATTGTTGGAAAAATTAAATCAGTCCCATGAAATGATAGCCGGAACAATGCCCAGCCATTCAATCGAAAAATATAAGCTGTATATGTATATTGGAGCTTTATATAATACTGCTGTTATATGGATCAACAATGGCACAAAGGAAAATGCAGAGGATATTGCCAGAATGTTCTGCGAAACTTGCGGTATCCCCTATGACTAAAACGGCATGATGCCTTTTCAAAAACCCATGCCGCATAAGTCTCATACTGTTTGACAACCTTCATACACAAATCAGTTTACACGCTGTCAGAACAATAAGCCGCTCAGAACGGTCAATGGCATTGTGAATGACATGGATTGTAACGCTGGCTGCTTGAGGCTGTAAAAAATCTTGTGTCTATGAATAAAAAACTTTTCTTGATATGAATTAGATATGTAGAAAAATGTTGTCGTATATGAATGATTTTATGTTGTCGAATTTCTTTTCT
>ERZ808041.265-NODE-265-length-49179-cov-5.340719_pt1 | contig 49179 bp, 49 predicted proteins | sample MGYA00380192_ERZ808041 | MGnify/ENA primary metagenome ERZ808041 (study PRJEB31490, sample SAMN06133412) | mouse gut metagenome | isolation source: Z1_1 | host: mice | place: China: Chengdu | collected 2015-05 ...
TTGTTCGCCCTCAGCAAGCATATGGTGCATACCCTTATGGGGCTTGCCAGGGAGGGCAGGATTGAGGTGGAGGATTCTGTCTGCCTTTATGAAAGGCCCGTATACCGTTTTCGGGAAAATGCGCCTATGGAATTTTTGGAAAGGAATCTGTTCCGTTACAGGACGGGGACATTTGAGGGTGAGCAGGAGGCCGTCAGCATCCATGCCGCGAGGAATCCATGGGAGGAGTCCCTGGCAGCGGCAGGCGCTATCCGCCGTCTGGTTCGTGAGGAGGGGCTGCGTTTTCGGGATATCGGCGTGATTGTAAGCAATATGGATGCCTACGGCGATTATCTGAAGCGGGCGTTGGACATGTACGATATTCCGGTATTCATGGACCACAAGAGGAACATTTTGCTTAACTCCTTCGTGGAATATATCCGAAGCCTTCTGAATATGGCGCGGAAGAATTTCAGCGACGAGAGCGTGTTCCGTTTCCTGCGCACAGGACTTGCAGGATTTTCGGCGGCAGAGGTGGACGAGCTTGAAACTTATGTCCTGGGGCTTGGAATCAGGGGCTATAAGAGATGGCAGGAGAAGTGGCTTTGCCGCTTAAGATTCATGGGGGAGGATGAGCTTGAACGTCTGAACCATTGCAGGGTTTTGCTGGTGGAGAAGGTGGATTCCCTGATGTTTGTGTTAAGACAGCGCAAAAAGACGGTTCGGGATATCACATACGCTGTTTATGATTTTATGGTGAAGGAGAAGCTTCAGGTTCGTCTGAAACGGCAGGAGGAGGAGTTTTTGGCGGCGGGCGAGCTTGCCCTTGCCAAAGAGTATGCCCAGGTGTACCGGATTGTGGTGGAGTTGTTCGATAAGTTTGTAGAGCTTCTGGGAGATGAGCCGGTCAGCTTAGAGGAATACTGCCAGCTTTTGGACGCGGGGCTTGAGGAGGCCAGAGTGGGTGTGATTCCGCCCAGTACGGACCAGGTGGTGGCAGGAGACGTGGAGAGAACCAGGCTTAAGGATATCCGCGCCTTGTTTTTCCTGGGGGCGAACGACGTGCATCTGCCGGGATCTCTCCTTCGTACAGGAATTCTGTCTGAACGGGACAGGGAGGCTTTCCAGAAGGAAAAGCTTGCCCTTGCGCCTGGGGGCAAGGAGAAGGCTTATATCCAGAAATTCTACCTCTACATGAACCTGACGAAGCCGTCGGAGAGGCTATTTGTCTATTACAGTAAGGTATCCTCGGATGGAAAGAGCATCCGTCCGTCCTATTTAATCCAGGATCTTCGCAGGCTGTACCCAGGTCTTACGGTGCAGGATGAGGAGAAAAGGGGGCTGGCCAAGAGAGAGCTTACGGAGGAATTAGGGCTTGACTGGCTGATTCGCGGCTTCCGAGGCATGGACCAGGGAGTGGACGAGGTCTGGAGTGAGCTTTACACCTGGTATAAGAAGGAGGAGAGGTGGCAGAAGAAGGTGGAAAGCCTGCTGGCGGCAGGGTATTACCGCCGCCCTATGGATGGATTGACAAAGCAGGCGGCGAAGAAGCTTTACGGAGAGGATTTTGAGGACAGCATTACCCGCATAGAGCAGTTTTCGGCCTGTGCCTTTGCCCATTTCCTGACTTATGGGTTAGGCTTGCGGGAGAGGCAGCAGTACGAGTTTAAGGCGGTGGATTTGGGAAATGTCTGCCATAGCGCGCTTGAGAGGTATTCTAAGAAGTTAGAGGCCAAGGGCTATGACTGGGTAGAGGTTCCGGAGGAGACTAGGAGGCAGTATGTAGAGGAGAGCGTGGAGGAGGCAGTCACGGATTACGGTAATTCCATACTTTACAGCTCTGCCCGCGACGAGTATATGATTGTCCGGATGAAGCGGATGCTAGGGTGTACCGTGTGGGCGCTGACAAAACAGTTAAAAGCCGGAGATTTCCGCCCATCCGCATATGAGCTTCGCTTCTCCTACGGGAAGATTGACAGGGTCGATACTTGTAAGGAGGATGACAAGACCTATGTGAAGGTGGTAGATTACAAGACGGGAAGCAAGGCGTTTGATATTATTTCCCTGTATCACGGGCTGCAATTGCAGCTTATGGTGTATATGAACGGGGCGGTGGAGTTGGAAAAAGAGCGCCACCCTGAGCGTGAAGTGGTTCCGGCGGGGGTATTCTATTACCGGATTAAGGATCCACTGGTGGAGAAGCTTAAGGAGGACGAGATAGAGGACGCCATTTTAAGAGAGCTTCGTCCGGACGGAGTGATTAACTTAAAAGACGAGGTGCTTACGCATCTGGATCACACAAAGGGCGGGGAATCCTATGCGGTTCCGGTGAAATATAACAAGAACGGCAGTCTGGCCAAGGGCTCAAAGGCTGTGCCGGAGGAGGAATTCCGGCTGATGATGAATCATGCCCTACGTAAAGTTAAGGAGGCCCACGGGAAGATTCTTGAGGGCGTTACCGAGGCCGTACCTTACCGGAAAGGACAGGAGACAGGGTGCGATTACTGTAAGTACCGGCATGTCTGCGGATTTGACAGAAGAATTCCCGGATATGTATACCGAGAGATTGACAAGGCAAGTAAGGAGGAAATTCTTGCAGCCATGAAGGCAGACGAGGGGAATGGAGAGGCGTAGATTATGGGTGTAACGTGGACGAAAGAGCAGCAGCAGGTCATTGACTTAAGGGACAGGAATATTTTGGTGTCAGCGGCGGCAGGCTCAGGAAAGACGGCGGTTCTGGTTGAGCGTATTATCTCCATGCTGACCAGGGATAACAATCCTGTGGATGTAGATCATCTGCTGATCGTGACATTTACCGAGGCCGCAGCCGCGGAGATGAAGGAGAGGATTCGAGGGGCAATCGAGAAAGAGCTTTTGGACAATCCTGACAACGAGCATCTGAAGCAGCAGGCGACCCTGATACATAATGCACGTATCACGACGATTCACAGCTTTTGCCTGTCTGTGGTGAAGGATCATTTCCATGCCATTGATATAGAGCCGAGCTTCAGAACCGGAGAGGAGGGTGAGCTTAAGCTTTTGCGCCAGGAGGTGCTTTTAGAGCTGTTGGAGGAGAAGTATCGACAGAAAAGCCAGAGGTTTCTGGATTTCTCTGTGGCCTACGGAAGCGGCAGGGACGACAAGAGGATAGAGGAGTTGATTCTGAAAATCTACGAGTTTTCCCGCAGTTATCCGGATCCTGAGGAATGGATTCGCAGGTGTAGGGATGCGTACCGCGCCGAAAGCCTTAAGGAGTTGGAGGAGGGCGAAGCCGTCCGACTGGCAATGGGGCATACCATGGAGTATTTAAGGGAAGCAAAGGGACTTTTGGAAACAGGGCTTTTCATCTGTCAGGAGGCAGACGGGCCTTCCGCCTATGAGACTACGCTTCTTGGCGATTCGCAGTTAATCGAGAGGCTTTTGTCTTACGATTCTTTTGAGAAAATGACAGGGGCTATGGCAGACATTTCCTGGGGACGTCTTGCCGCCAACAGAGACAAGACGGTATCCGAGGAAAAGACGGCTAAGGTCAAGGCAATCCGAGACGAGGTTAAGGGGATTGTTAAGGACCTTACTGGCCAGTATTTTTACCAGAGCGCAGAGGATATGCTTGAAGATATTCGAGCGTGCCGTCCTTTCGTGGATGAGCTTTTAGAGCTTACGCTTCTGTTTTCCGCGCAGTTTGAGGAAAAGAAGCGCAGTCAGAATATGATTGACTTTTCGGATATGGAGCAGTATGCCTTGCGGATACTGACGGAAAAGACGGACGAGGGATTTCGTCCGTCGGCTGTGGCGAGGGAGTATCAAGAGCAGTTTTCGGAGATTATGATTGACGAGTACCAGGACAGCAATCTGATACAGGAGACGATTCTTACCAGTATCTCAGGGGTGTCAGAAGGACGCTACAATATCTTCATGGTGGGGGATGTGAAGCAGAGCATCTACCGTTTCCGCCTGTCAAGGCCAGAACTTTTCATGGAGAAGTTCCACACCTATGAGGTGAAGCCGCCTGGGGAGGACAAGGACGGGGCCTTAAAGAAGCAGAGGATTGACTTACATAAGAATTTCCGCAGCCGGAGGGAGGTCTTAGACAGTGTAAACTACATTTTCCGGCGGATTATGACTTGGGATTTGGGCGGGATTGTCTATGACAGCCAGGCGGCTCTGTATGTGGGCGCTGATTACAAGGAGGGAGAAAACCTTGAGACAGAGGTGCTGGTGATTGACAGTGACCTTGAGGAATGGGAGGATGGCTCATCCGGCGCCCTTACGGACAGAGAGCTTGAGGCCCGCGCAATCGCCGGACGGATACGGAGGCTTCGGGAAGAACATCAGGTTATAGATAAGAAAACGGGAGAGTTTCGGGAGGTCCGCTACTCGGATATCGTGATACTGACCAGGAGTGTGAAGGGCTTTGCGGATGTGTTTACAGAGGTGCTGAACCAAGAAGGGATACCCGCGTATGCAGGGACAAGGGAGGGGTATTTCGCCACTCAGGAAATCGGCGTCCTGCTGGATTATCTCCGCGTCCTTGACAATCAGCAGCAGGATATCCCTTTAGCGGCGGTTCTGGCGTCGTCCTTTGGAAATCTGACCGAAGAAGAACTTGCAATGGTAAGGAGTCAGTATAAAGAGCTTCCCTTCTGTAAGGCGGCAGCCGCTTACCGGCTTGAGGGTAATGACCCTTCAATCAGGGGAAAACTTGAGGAATGTCTGGGGCAGATGGAGGCATTTCGCAGAATCGTACCCTATACGCCGATTCATGAACTGCTGTGGAGGATTCTCGAAGATACGGGATACGGGGACTATGTGTCTGCCCTGCCTGGGGGTGAACAGCGGCAGGCGAATCTCCATATGTTGGTGGAGAAGGCAAGGGCCTTTGAGTCAACCAGCTACAAGGGACTGTTCCATTTCGTGCGCTATGTCGAGCAGTTACAGAAGTATGATGTAGACTACGGCGAGGCGAGTATCGAGGATGAACAGTCAGACACAGTGCGGATTATGACGATTCACAAGAGCAAGGGTCTTGAATTTCCCATCGTGTTTGTGGCAGGCATGGGGAAACGGTTTAATATGCAGGATGCAAGAAGCAGCGTAGCCCTTCATGCCAGGATGGGCGTAGGGCTTTCTGCCATTGATATTGACAGGAGAACAAAGAGTCCCAGTATTGTTAAGAAGGTGATGCTAAAGGAGGAGGCGCTGGAGAGCCTGGGGGAAGAACTCAGGGTGTTGTACGTTGCATTTACCAGGGCGAAAGAGAAGCTGATTATCACCGGCACAATCTCTAATTTGGAGAAGAAAACGGCGGAGTATGACAGGATTGGCGATACGAAGGAGGAGGCCCTGTCTTTTGGGCGGTTAAGCAAGGCGGTCACTTATTGGGACTGGCTGCTTCCCGCGCTTTCGGGAATTCCTTGTGATGTGCCAATCGTGAAAAAGATACTGACCTTTCAGGATATTGTGGGGGAGGAGGTGAAGGAGGAGACGAAAGGGCGCATCACGAAGGCAATGTTGGAAAGATGGGATACGGAGGCAGTATATGAGCCAGAGCTTAAAGAGGCCCTTAACGAGCAGTTCTCCTTCCGCTATCCCTATGCCAAGAGCCGTCATCAGAAGCTTAAATTCACGGTATCCGAGTTAAAGAAACGAGTCCATCTGTTGGAAACCGCAGGCGGGGAGATGGAGGAGTTCGGGGAAATGCCTTACGAGGAGCCGGATGTGGTTCCTTTGATTCCTAAATTCCTTCAAGATGAGGAGGAGTTGACCGGCGCCTCACGCGGTACTGCGTACCACAGGCTTATGGAGTTGTTGGATTTTTCAAGGGAATATGACGCGGACACGCTTTTGGAAACGGTGAGACGTTACATAGAAGAAGGAAAAATGAAACAGGATATGGCGGACTGTATACGCATGGAGGATATCCTTGGCTTCCTTGAAAGTCCGGCAGGACAGAGAATGAAGGAGGCGGCGAGGAAGGGAAGGCTTTGGAGGGAGCAGCCCTTTGTCCTGGGGGTTGACGCAAGGGAAATCTATCCCGACGAGCAGGAGGGCGAGCTGATTTTAGTACAGGGAATCATTGACGTGTATTTTGAAGAAGACGACGGACTGGTGGTGCTGGATTATAAGACCGACAAGATTTTTAAGGCAGATGAGCTTACGAAGAAATACCATGCCCAGCTTGACTACTATGGTAAGGCATTGGAACAGATGACCTTAAAAAAGGTAAAGGAGAAGATGATCTATTCCTTTACCATAAAAAAGGAGATTGAGGTGTGAGGGAGGATGCCTGAGGAACTATTATGGATTTTTGCGGCTTTTCTGATTGTGATGAATGTGATTGGCTTCGCGGTATTTGGCTATGATAAGCGCTGTGCTGTGAGGCATCGGTGGCGGGTGCCGGAGAATACGCTGTTTCTGATTGCCCTCCTTGGGGGCAGCCTTGGGAGTTATGCCGGAATGAAGGTATTCCGGCATAAGACGCGCCATCTAAAGTTCAGGATTGGAATACCGGTTATTTTACTGGCGCAATGGGCGGGTGTCTTTTGGACCATACAGAAATTCATGAAATAAATATCTTGATATTTGTACCGCCCTGTGTTATCCTGTTTTCAGAATATGACAGATTGGAGATGAAAGGATGAAGAAGATTTCTTGCTAATTACAGGTGTAACTGCATAACAAGGGACGCGGAATCATATTCCGTCTTTTTGTTGTGCCGATAGCAGGAAAGTCAGACATCCCTTCATTTTTGAAATAGTAACAGAAGCAATGCATCCTCTCTAAGTGGGTCATTGTGCGTATTTCTTGAGGCTGTAAGGAGACTTTCTTGCAGCTTTTTTCGTATCTTTTATTGGTTTTCCCATTGTAGGAGAGCCGGATACGGATGGACGGGAGGTGCGCATATATGGCAATGATAGATGTGGTGGATTTGAGTTTTTCATATGAGGGCAGTTCTGACGAGGTGTTTAGAGGTGTTTCCTTTCGGATTGATACGGACTGGAAACTGGGCTTCGTGGGACGCAACGGGCGGGGCAAGACTACGTTTTTGAAGCTTCTTTTAGGAGAGTATAAGTATCAGGGACGGATTGTATCCAGTACCAAATTCGTTTATTTTCCCTATGAGGTGAAGGAAAAAGAACGGATGACTTTAACGCTTCTGGAGGAAATGAATCCTCAGTTTGAGGAATGGCAGTTATTTCGGGAGTTGAATCTTTTAGGTGTGGACGCAGAGGTCTTATATCGTCCGTTTTGTACATTGAGCTATGGAGAGCAGGAGAAGGTGCTGCTTGCGGCTCTGTTTCTGGGGGAGGATCGTTTTCTTTTAATCGACGAGCCGACCAACCATCTGGATGTGGAGGCTCGAAGGCAGATTGCACGATATTTGAATAAGAAGAAGGGATTTATACTGGTTTCCCATGACCGGAATTTCCTGGATTCCTGTGTGGATCATATCCTTTCGATTAATAAGATGAATATTGAGGTGCAAAAGGGGAATTTTAGCTCATGGTATGCCAACAAAGAGGCCAGGGATCAGTTGGAGGCAGCACAGAATCAGAAGCTAGAGTCAGAGGTGAAGCGGCTTAAGGAAGCGGCGAGACAGTCTTCCGGATGGTCTGACCAGGTGGAAAAGAGTAAGAAGGGGCAGCGTGTGGCGGGGCTTCGTCCCGATCGGGGACATATCGGGCACAAGGCGGCGAAGATGATGAAGCGTGCCAAGGTATTGGAAAACCGCCAGCAGCAGGCTATCGAGGAGAAGTCGAAGCTTCTTAAGAATATTGACACTATGGATGCGCTCAAGATGCGCCCGCTTGCCTACCATGGGGATTTGATGGCGGAATTTAAGGATGTGTCGGTTTATTATGACGAGAAGAAGGTATGCCAAGGAATTACATTTGACCTTCGCCAGGGAGAGAGGGTCTGTCTTTCCGGCAGGAATGGATGCGGGAAGTCCAGTATTTTGAAGCTGCTGCTTGGAGAGGGGCTTACGTTTGAGGGAAATGTCCATGTGGGCCTGGGGCTTAGGATTTCGTATATTTCTCAGGATACGTCATTTCTTAGAGGGAGTCTGAGGGAGATAGCCGTGGAGTATGGGCTTGAGGAGAGTCTGTTTAAGGCGGTGCTTCGCAAGCTGGATTTTAACAGAGAGCAGTTTGAAAAGGATGTGAGCCTTTATAGCGCGGGGCAAAAAAAGAAGGTGCTGCTTGCAAAGAGTCTGTGCGAGCAGGCGCATCTGTATGTGTGGGATGAACCGTTGAATTATATTGACGTGCTGTCACGGGTTCAGATTGAGGAGTTGCTGCTGAAATGGCGGCCAACGCTTCTGTTTGTAGAGCATGACGCGGCCTTTCGGGAGAATGTGGCTACGAGGGTGGTGGAGATGTAGAAAACGGAGGTTTATGATTTAATAATCGCTTTAATAATCGCAAATGTGATTAATAAAGCGATTATTAAGTGTTGATTAAAACAATAAAAAAGGATATACTTTATGAAAAGGGGGTGCGCTGATGTGAATTTGGGTATGGAGACAGAAATGGTTGAATTCAAAAAAACAACAGGAGAATTAAAAGAAGGTATGGTTTCACTTTCTTCTATGCTAAATAAAAATGGAAAAGGGACATTATATTTTGGTGTTAGAAATGATGGTGAAATTGTGGGACAGCAGATTGGGAACCGTACCATGCGAGAAATATCCCAGGGTATTGCAAATGCAATCAAACCACAGATTATTCCGACGATTACCATGGAACTGTGTGATGATAAAAATATAATAAAGGTTACTGTCGCAGGTGATGAAAAACCTTATTCAGCATACGGGAAGTATTATATGAGATCAGCCGATGAAGACAGAGAAATATCACCACAGCAGCTGCGCCGTTTAATGCTTAGCATATCAGATTCTATTGTTAATATTGAGGCGAATAATCAGGAATTAACTTTTGAACAATTAAAAGTATTGTATGCCGGAAATAACCTGACGCTTAGAGAGAATACGTTTGAGCAAAATTTGAATCTCCTGACACGTGATGGGGCTTATAATTTGATGGCAGGTATTTTAGCAGATGAGAATAGCTACTCTATTAAAGTGGCAGTATTCCGTGGGACGAATAAGACGGAGTTGGTTAAACGGAATGAATACGGTTATAAGTGTATGCTTGTAGCCGTGAAACAGGTATTGGATTATATGGAGGCATTGAATGATACCGTAGTGGATGTGGGAGGAAGTCTTAGAAAAGAAAGAAGGCTGTTTGATTTCCCCTGTTTCAGAGAGGCATGGCTGAATGCATGTCTGCACAATCGTTGGTCAAGACAGACGCCGCCGGCAGTATATATGTTTGATGACCGTATTGAGATTATATCGGTGGGAGGCTTACCAGATGGCCTTACACTGGAGGAGTTCTATGAGGGAAAAAGTAAACCGGTGAACCTCGAACTTCAGCAGATTATGGTTCAGTTGGACTATATAGAACAAACGGGGCATGGAGTTCCTCTCATTGTATCCAGATATGGAAAGGAAGTATTCGATATTACAGAAAATTTTATTACCGTAACAATTCCATTGAATATCACAGAAAAGAAAAAATCTGATTTGATTCAAAAAGAAGAAGGATTGCTTGACGATAAAGATGAAAAGATAGTCGCGCTAATGAAGGAGGACAGCAGTATTAAAGTAAACGAAATCAGCCGGCAGGTTGGATTAGGAATGACTACAATCACAAAACGAATTCGTTGGCTGAAAGAAGCAGGAATCATTGAGAGAAAAGGCTCTAAGAAAAAAGGGTATTGGGTTGTCAGCCCCTGCCTGCCATACCAGGTGGCGAAAAGACAGAGAAAGAAAGTGAGGGAAAAAATATGAGAGTGGAGAAAAAGTTACAGGAAATGGGCTTAGAGCTTCCTAATATAGCAGCCCCCGCAGGCGTTTACGTCCTTGCAAGGCGGGTAGGGAATCTACTGTACCTTGCAGGACAGACTGCGCATATAAACGGTGAAGTTCTGGTCAGCGGCGTGGTGGGAAAAGATTTGACGGTTGAAGAAGGGCAGGAGGGGGCAAGGCTTAGCGCATTGAACCTCCTGTCAGTCTTGAAATCGGAGTTAGGCGATTTGGACAAGGTCAGACAGTTTGTGCAGATGATTGCCTATGTCCGCTGTACCGATGAGTTCGGAAGCTATACCGGTGTGGCAGACGGCGCGTCTATGCTGCTTCGGGAATTATACGGAGAGAAGGGCCTGGCGGCAAGGATGACCATAGGGACGAATGAACTGCCAGGCGGCAGCGTTACAGAGATTATGGCTGTGGTGGAAGTGGAGGATTAGAGGCTTTCTATGGAACAAATGACGCTATTTGACGACAGAGAGCAGACGGCGCCGCTGGCAAGCCGTTTAAGGCCTGCCACATTGGAGGAATTCGCGGGCCAGGCGCATCTGCTTGGAAAGGGAAGGATGCTTCGGCAGTTGATTGAACGGGACCAGATATCTTCTATGATCTTCTGGGGACCGCCAGGAGTTGGTAAGACGACGCTCGCGGGAATCATAGCGAGCCGCACCAATGCGGATTTCATTAATTTCAGTGCGGTTACCAGCGGAATCAAGGAGATTAAGGAGGTGATGAACCAGGCAGAAAACAGCCGCAGGATGGGGATTCGCACCGTTCTGTTTGTAGATGAGATTCACAGGTTTAACAAGGCGCAGCAGGACGCCTTCCTGCCTTTTGTGGAGAAGGGGAGTATCGTCCTCATTGGTGCCACGACGGAGAATCCGTCGTTCGAGGTCAATGCAGCTCTTTTGTCCAGATGTCGGGTGTTTGTCTTAAAGGCTTTGGAGGAGGCTGACATAAAGAAGGTTCTTAACCATGCGCTTAAAAGTCCTAAGGGTTTCGGCCCACAGAATGTCCAGATAACAGAACGGCAGGTGGAGGCGATAGCGGCGTTTGCCAACGGCGACGCCAGGACTGCCCTCAATACCCTTGAGATGGCAGTAACCAACGGAGAAATCAGCGCAGAGGGAATCCTTGTAACGGATGCAGGACTGGAACAGTGCATCAGTAAGAAGTCTCTGCTTTATGATAAGAACGGGGAGGAACACTATAACCTTATCTCAGCCCTTCACAAGTCTATGCGCAACAGTGATCCGGACGCGGCAATCTACTGGATGTGCCGGATGTTGGAGGGCGGGGAGAATCCGCTGTATATTGCCAGAAGGCTTATCCGCTTCGCCAGCGAGGATGTGGGAATGGCGGACAGCCATGCGCTTTCGGTGGCTGTGGCGGCGTATCAGGCGTGTCATTTCTTGGGGATGCCGGAGTGTGACGTACACCTGACCCATGCCGTCACCTATCTTGCCATGGCGCCTAAGTCTAACGCGCTGTATATGGCGTGCGAGACGTGTAAGGAGGATGTGAAGAAGCTTGTGGCAGAGCCGGTACCCCTTTGGCTTCGCAATGCGCCCACAAAATTGATGAAAGATTTGGAATATGGCAAGGGATATGAATATGCACACGACACAGAGGAAAAACTGACTCATATGATGTGTATGCCAAAGTCTTTAAGCCAGAGGGAGTATTATCATCCCACGGTGCAGGGGGAGGAAAAGGAGATTGGGGAAAGGTTAAAGAGGATTAAAGAGTGGAAGAAGTAAAGGGGTGTTTACATGGGAATGTTTTTGGATTCCAGAACTCCATATGAGGCATATAGAAGGGCGGCTTTGGCAAAATATTTTGTAGATAAATCAGAATTACTTGCGGAACTGATTCCTGCATTGGGGATGCCAGAACGTTTCTTCTGTATTACCAGACCGCGCCGTTTTGGGAAAAGTATTATGGCGAATATGGTGGGCGCTTTTTTCGGTAAGGCGGCAGAAGCGAATAAGGTATTTGGGAAACTCAAGATTGCGTCCAGGGAAGTCAGCAGGAAATTAAATGATGCGGGGTGTGGAGATTACAGGAATTATCTGAATCAGTATCATGTGGTCTATATTGATTTCAGCATAGAGCCGCGGGATTGCGGTTCATACAGGCAATATATAGACCGTATTCAGGATGGATTGAATCGCGATCTGGCAGAAGCTTATCCAGAGTACGGTATTGATTCAAGCTGTGCCTCATGGGATATACTGGCAGCAATATTTCAGAAAACAGGCGATAAGTTTATCTTTGTAATTGATGAATGGGATGCCGTGTTTCATTTGTCATATGTTACGGAGGAAGAAAAGCAGAGCTATTTACGATTTTTGCGCTCTCTGCTAAAGGGACAGGTATATGTAGAGTTGGCGTATATGACGGGGATTCTCCCTATTGCAAAATATTCGGACGGTTCTGAGATTAATATGTTTTTAGAATATAATATGGCGACATCAGAGCGTTTTAGCGAGTATTTTGGGTTTTTGGATTCAGAAGTGGATGAGATTTTTGCGGTTTATCAGAAAGCAGTGAAAAACGGAAAGATTTCCCGTGAGGACTTAACAGGGTGGTATGACGGTTATCATACTGCGGCGGGCGGCAGAATCTATAATCCGCGCTCGATTGTATGCGCCCTGACGGACAATCAGCTCAGGAATTACTGGACGAGTTCGGGAACCTATGACTCTATATTTGGATATATCAAGGATAATGTAGACGACGTGCAGGAGGATTTGGCGCTTTTGTTTGCGGGGGAGGCGGTTTCGGCTGATATTCAGGACTATGCCGCAACCTCCATGCGGCTTTCGACAAAGGATGAAATATATTCTGCTATGGTAGTTTATGGGCTGCTGACATATGACGACGGGTGTGTATCTATCCCTAACAGGGAGTTGATGGAGAGCTATGCCGCCATGATGAAGAAAGAAAAATCATTAGGATATATTTATAATCTGGCAAATGCTTCTAAGAAAATGCTTGCGGCTACACTTGCAGGAGATACCAGGACGATGACTGAGATTCTGAAATTCGCCCACGATACGGAATCTCCGATTCTTTCCTATAATAATGAGACAGAGCTTTCAGCGGTAGTCAATCTGGTTTACCTTTCGGCGCGGGACAGGTATCGTGTAGAGAGGGAGGATAAGGCAGGCGAAGGATATGTGGACTTTATTTTCTACCCTGGGCGCAGGGCAGATGACGCAATGATCCTTGAGTTAAAAGTGGACAGTACGCCGGAAGCGGCAATCCAGCAGATAAAAGATAAGAGATACGCGTTTCGTTTCAGCGGAAAGCTTGGTGAGAAACCTAAATATACGGGAAGAATTCTTGCAGTTGGAATCAGTTACAGCAAGAAAACCAAAGAGCATGTCTGTAAGGTGGAAGAATTGTAAAGAAAAGGTAAGGATATGTAATGGAGGAAAAGAATTCATTTGAAAAGATATATGACGTGATCCGCCAGATTCCTGAAGGCAAGGTAGCGTCCTACGGCCAGATTGCCGCGCTTGCCGGCAACCGCCGCTGGGCGCGGGTGGTGGGCTATGCCCTCCATGCGGCGCCCTGTAACAGCGACCTGCCCTGCCATCGGGTGGTGACGAAGGAGGGCAGGATGTCCTGCGCCTTCGGCAGCGGGAAATGCAACCGCCAGACAGAGCTTCTGGAGGCAGAAGGAGTAAAGTTTGTGGACGGGTGCGTGGATATGAAAGTATACCAATGGAATAAGACGGTTTTTTAAGCATATTAATAAGGCTGCCGGAAAACCATATTCCCAATTCAATGATGGGAGAATAGTGTTTCTTGGCAGCCTGATAAGCTTTTGCTACGGTATTGCGAATATGGTGGTGGCCAGTGTTGCCAGTTCTGAATTCGCGTCTCCTGCGCTTAGCATAGAAGAAGCGTTAAAGGAGATAGTCATGGACGTCTCCTCGCCAAAGGTAGGCGCGGCAGCGTACTTCTCCATAGCGGCTACCAGTCCGGAGGAAACCTCATCAATCGAATAGTAAGTACCGCCCTCGAATTCGGCGTATGCGCTTTCTAAGCTGGTGTTAGGCGTGGTCTTGATTTCAACCGTGTAGCTGTATACTCCGGTTTCCTTCTTGGGGATACCAACCGTATATTGGCATTGCTTCAACATGGTTTTTAAGGCTTCCTGGTATCTGGAAACATAGGCTTCGCTTAAGTCCGCAGGCGGATCGAACACGTCCGACTCATACCACGCAAGGGCCTCCTCCTCGGTGCGGTCAGTATGCAGGGCAAAACGGGAAACTTCACCCTTGAAGGAAGCGTCCAAGTAAGCCTTAACGAAGTCGTAACAGTCCAGGATGTCGCAGACCTGGTTGTAGGGCTCCATGACTCCGTATAGAGATTGTTCAAACAGGTTCTCAAGGCTTTCCGTGGAAATCTTATAAGAATCCCCGTCCTGATACACGTTCAGCGTAGTGATGGTTTCATCTTCGCGGGAGGGAGAATCCTTAATCAGCTTGGTATCCTTCTCAAGGATGGAAGTAACTGCGCCGGTAAGCTCTGTGGTTTCTAAAGAAGCAATCTGTTCTGTGTTGGCGGCTTCCACGGTGTTCTTAATGTTAATCGGAGTGTAAGTTACCTGGACGGAAAAAGTCCCGTCATTCATTTTCTTTGCCTTTGCCACCTCAAAGGTGATTGAGCCGAAGGAATCCTTCATAAATTCCAGATAAGGCTCCCGCAGTTCCTCCGGAAACTGCAGGACATAAGATTCGTTGCTCTCGGCAATCCCTTCATCCAGTATTGTGGCAAAGCTGTCAGAGCCATTTTCCTTGATGGAAGTAATCTGTCCTCCTACATATTCGTCCGCCTTATTGTCGCTGCAGCCGGTGAGCAAGGCAAAAGCAAATATGCAGGAGATAAGAAATGTTCGTTTTCGCATGAAACTTGTCCCCCTGTTTTTTACTTACATTGTATCATTCTAAAAACATGGATTCAATAGAAAATACTACTGGAAAAAGAGAAGTATTTTATATATAATAAACTAACAGGTCAAAAATCATCGAAAAAAGGAGATTTTGTATGAAAATGTTATCAATCGACAAGGAACTTAAAGGTAATTCATATCCTGGACGCGGGATTATTATTGGAAAGAGCCCTGACGGGAAAAGCGCGGTTACCGCTTATTTTATCATGGGGAGAAGTGTGAACAGCCGGAACCGTATCTTCGTGGAGGACGGGGAAGGAATCCGCACCCAGGCGTTTGATCCGGCGAAACTCACGGATCCAAGCCTGGTTATCTACGCGCCGGTGCGGGTGCTTGGGAATAAGACCATTGTGACGAACGGGGATCAGACCGATACCATTTACGAGGGAATGGACAGACAGATGACTTTTGAGCAATCCTTAAGATGCCGTGAATTCGAGCCGGACGCGCCCAATTATACGCCGAGAATATCGGGGATTATGCATATCGAGAACGGGAATTATAATTATGCCATGTCGATTTTAAAGAGCAATAACGGAAGTCCCGAAAGCTGTAACCGCTATACGTTTGCTTATGAGAATCCGGCAGCAGGGGAGGGACATTTTATCCACACATATCAGTGTGACGGCGACCCGCTTCCAAGCTTTGAGGGTGAGCCGAAGCTGATAGGGATTTTGGACGATATGGATGCGTTTACGGATATGCTTTGGGACAGCCTGAACGAGGAGAATAAGGTGTCATTGTTTGTACGGTATATTGATATCGCCACGGGAAAATATCAGACAAGGATTGTGAATAAGAACCAGTAGGAGGATGAGACAGATGAGAGAATTGGAATTAAAATACGGCTGTAACCCGAATCAGAAACCATCGAGAATCTATATGGAGAAGGGGAAAGAGCTTCCCATCCAGGTATTGAACGGCAAGCCAGGGTATATTAATTTTCTGGATGCCTTCAACGGCTGGCAGTTGGTGAAGGAGTTAAAGCAGGCCACAGGGCTTCCGGCAGCCACGTCCTTTAAGCATGTATCTCCGGCAGGGGCGGCGGTAGGGCTTCCCCTTACAGATACTCTTGCAAAGATTTACTGGGTGGAGGATCTTGGCGAACTGTCACCCCTTGCCTGTGCTTATGCAAGGGCCAGAGGGGCTGACCGGATGTCCTCCTTCGGGGATTTTATTTCTCTGTCGGATGTGTGCGACGCAGATACGGCGAGGCTGATTAAGAGAGAGGTGTCGGACGGTGTGATTGCCCCTGGGTACGAGGACGAGGCTCTTGAGCTTCTTAAGGCGAAGAAGAATGGGAACTATAATGTAATCCAGATTGACCCAGATTATGTACCAGAGCCGTTAGAGCATAAGGATGTGTTTGGCATTACATTTGAGCAGGGAAGGAATGAGCTAAAGATTGACGACGATTTCTTTGCAAATGTTGTGACCGAGAACAAGGACTTGACCGAAGAAGCTAAGAGAGATCTGGCGATTTCCATGATTACTTTGAAATATACACAGTCTAATTCTGTCTGTTTTGTAAAGGACGGACAGGCAATCGGAATCGGTGCGGGGCAGCAGTCCAGAATCCATTGTACACGCCTTGCGGGGCAGAAGGCGGACAACTGGTGGCTGAGGCAGTCCCCACAGGTTATGGGACTCCCCTTTGTGGATTCTATCCGTCGGGCGGACAGGGATAATGCCATTGATTTGTATATCGGGGAGGATTATATGGATGTGCTTGCAGACGGCGCATGGCAGGAGATTTTCAAGGAGAAGCCGGAGATATTTACCAGAGAGGCTAAGCGGGAGTGGTTAGATGAGCTTAAGGAGGTTTCTCTTGGCTCGGATGCTTTCTTCCCCTTCGGAGACAATATTGAACGTGCCCACAGAAGCGGCGTTAAGTACATCGCTCAGCCAGGCGGGTCTGTGAGGGATGACAATGTGATTGAGACTTGTAATAAATATGGGATGGCGATGGCGTTTACAGGGCTTCGGCTGTTCCATCATTAAGGCGGATAGACGATGAATATATTTCATTGGTCGAAAGTTGTTACAGTAAGCGATTACATGAAAAAGCAGGAGATTCAGGAGTTATTTGCACAGTATCATATAGAATATAAAATCAAAGTAAAAGAGATTTTACAGAAGAATCCCATTGATACTGCGGTAATAGGGACTCTTGGAATGAATAAAATGAAGATGGTATATTCCTTTTATGTGGAAAAAGAAAATTTGGCTATAACAAAGGAATTGCTGAAAGGTATCTGGGGCAGTCGGTATTGATTGACTGCCCCTTTTGTAGTGATTGGATATGTAGTGAAGATTAACCTATCTCTATTTATTTAAATTAGCAGTTGTATATTTCACCCAAACCTTATATAATAGTAACGTATTTTGCGATAATTGTGCAAAAAAAACGGTAAATCAGGCAAATGACATGAAGGAGTTAATGATTATGGGTAAATATTTTGGAACAGACGGCTTCCGCGGCGAGGCAAATGAGGTTTTGACAGTAGAGCACGCGTTCAAGGTAGGGCGTTATCTTGGCTGGTACTATGGACAGGACCATAAGGCCAAGGTGGTAATTGGGAAGGATACAAGACGAAGCAGCTATATGTTTGAGTATGCGCTGGCGGCAGGCATTACTGCGTCAGGGGCGAACGCATACCTTCTGCATGTAACCACTACGCCCAGTGTTTCCTATGTGACCAGGACGGATGATTTTGACTGCGGTATTATGATTTCCGCAAGCCATAACCCATTCTATGACAACGGCATTAAGATTATCAGCGGTAAAGGGCATAAGATTGAGGCAGAGGTGGAGGAAAAGATTGAGGCATACATCGATGGAGAGACGGATGAGCTTCCCCTGGCCAAGAAGGAGGATATCGGGCTTACGGTGGACTATGCGGCAGGAAGAAACCGTTATATCGGCTATCTGATTTCCCTGGCAACCCGTTCCTTTAAGGATATGCGTGTCGGTCTGGACTGTTCTAACGGAAGCGCCTTTGCCATCGCAAAGAGCGTGTATGACGCGTTAGGCGCAAAGACCTATGTGATTAATTGTGAGCCGGACGGAACGAATATTAATAAGAATTGCGGTTCCACCCATATCGAGGTCTTGCAGCAGTATGTGAAGGAGAAGAAGCTGGACGTTGGTTTTGCCTATGACGGCGACGCTGACCGGTGTATTGCCGTGGACGAGAACGGCAATGTGGTGGACGGCGACCTGATTCTTTATATTTGCGGAAAATATATGAAGGAAAGCGGGCGGCTGAACGGAGACACCATTGTGACCACGATTATGTCTAATTTGGGACTCTATAAGGCTTGCGACAAGGCGGGGCTTAAGTATGAGAAAACAGCCGTGGGCGACAAGTACGTGTATGAGAACATGGTGCGCAATAATTTCTCACTTGGCGGAGAGCAGTCAGGGCACATTATTTTCAGCAAGCATGCCACTACGGGGGATGGAATTCTTACGTCTTTGATGGTGATGGAGGTAATGCTTGAGAAGAAGATGACTCTGGCGAAGCTGGCTGAGCCGGTTAAGATTTATCCTCAGTTGTTGAAGAATGTCCGTGTGGCAGACAAAAAGACGGCAAGAGAGAATCCTGAGGTTACAAAGGCGGTTAATGCGGTGGCAGAAGCCCTGGGCGACGACGGACGTATCCTGGTTAGGGAGAGTGGAACCGAGCCTGTCATCCGAGTCATGGTAGAGGCAGCGACGGATGAGCTGTGTGAGAAATATGTTGAGCAGGTGGTTGCCGTGATTAAGGCGGAGGGCTTGATGGTAGGTTAGAGCGTGTTTGAAAAATACAAGATACGGTATTTCCAGAGAATTGGAATATAACGTATCTTGTATTTTTATTATGATGCAGTTATTCGTATCTTTTCCCCACCACATATACCGGAAGAAAAAGGCTTTCCGTACAAACAAATTTTAGCCTAAAATCAGCTTTCCTGCAATCGAACGTCAGTAGAATCATGTGTTTTTGTCTAAACTACAAGTAGAATCCTATTTTTAGATAGAATGGAAGCCCTTGCCGATGATTTCGCTGGTATTGGAAATCAGCAGGAATGCATCCGGAGAATGTTCTTTTATGTAGTTCCGGAGACGGACTGCCTCTATGCGGTTCATTACCGTGAAGATAATGTATTTGTCTTCGCCGCTGAACGCGCCCTTTGCCTGGACGATGGTTGCGCTTCGGTGCATCTCGTCTTTGATGAAGTCGCAAATCGGCTGCGGATTTTTGCATACCACGTTAAAATATTTTGAAAGGTTCAAACTTTCGATAAATCCGTCAATCATGAAAGAGCGCAGCGCCAGGCCCAGGACAGAATACAAGCCGGTCTGGATATCGAATACGAAGAAGCCGGCAATCGTGATAAAAAGGTCTGTGACCAGCAGGGCATTTCCGATGTTGAAGCTGGTGTATTTCTTCATAATCATGGCGACCACGTCTGTTCCGCCGCTGGATGCCCCGATATTAAACAGCACGGCAGAGCCGATGGACGGCAGAGCAATGGCAAATATCAACTCAAGAAGGGGCTGGTCGGTCAGCGGCTGGCTCATGGGCCAGATACGCTCAAGGCCCGACAAGGCGACTGACAGAAGGATACTGCTGTATGCGGTCTTTGCGGCAAATTTCTTTCCGAGAACAAAGAAGCCGATGACTAGCAGAACCATATTTGCAATGAAAGAAAAGTCTCCCGCGGAAATGGAGCCGGACTTGGCTACCAGTACGGCAAGTCCTGTGATTCCACCAAAGGTAAAGTTGTTGGAGAATTTGAAAAAATAGATGCCAACCGCCATTACCAGTGTACTTAGAGTCAGATAAACAAAGTTCTTAAATTGTGATTTCATGATAAACCTCGACAAAATATTCTTTTAATACCACACCCGATTGTAACGCTGACATTGAGAAAAGTCAATGGAATTATTGAATCTGCATTAGAATCAAAAAAGCGGCGCATAATATAGGAGGAAGGCAATACTATACCAGGAGGAAATGAGATGCATAAGTATTTACCGATTACGGATGTATACGCAAGAGAAATCCTAGATTCCCGCGGGAATCCGACCATAGAAGTAGAAGTGCTTGCCGGAGACGAGTATCTGGGAAGGGCAAGCGTACCTTCAGGTGCGTCTACCGGACAGTATGAGGCGTTAGAGCTGCGTGACAAAGAAAAACGCTATGGCGGGCTTGGCGTAGAGCTGGCGGCAGACCATGTGAATGCGCGGATTGCGCCTGCGGTTATTGGGGTAAATGTATTCGACCAGCCTATGCTTGACCGAATCATGATACAGTTGGACGGTACGGAGAATAAGTCCAATCTTGGGGCAAATGCAATGCTTGGCGTATCCATGGCAACAGCGCGGGCCGCTGCTTTGGCTCTTAAGCTTCCCCTGTACTCGTATCTTGGCGGAACCAATGCAAAACGCCTCCCTGTTCCTATGATGAATATCATGAACGGCGGGAAGCACGCGGACAATACCATCGACGTCCAGGAATTTATGATTATGCCTGTGGGGGCCTGCTGCTTCAGGGAAGGGCTTCGCATGTGTGCGGAGATTTACCATGCCCTTAAGAAGCTTCTGAAAAAACACGGGTACAGCACCGGAGTCGGAGACGAGGGCGGCTTTGCGCCGGATCTTCCGGATGCCAGGGAGGCCATTCGCTTTATTATGGAGGCAGTCGGGGCGGCAGGTTACAGGCCGCGGGAGGATATTGTGCTTGCCTTGGATGTGGCGGCCACAGAACTGTATGATAAGAATGTGAAGAAATATATTTTCGAGGGCGAAAGCAAGATGCATGGACATCAGGTAGTACGTTCGGCAGAGGAATTGATTGAATACTATGAGGAATTGACTCAGGAATTTCCCATAGCGTCCATTGAAGATCCGTTGGATGAGGAGGACTGGGCCGGATGGGAATTATTAACCACACGCCTGGGTGGGAATATACAGCTTGTGGGGGACGATTTGTTTGTCACCAACGTGAAAAGGCTTAAGAAGGGAATTTCGCGGGAGGCGGCAAATGCGATACTGGTGAAGGTCAACCAGATTGGTACGCTGACCGAGGCGTTTAATGCCATTGAGACGGCGAAAAATGCCGGATACCGGACGATTGTTTCCCACCGTTCAGGTGAGACGGCGGACTCTATCATTGCGGATATTGCCGTGGCTTTTAATTCCGGACAGATTAAGACTGGCGCGCCGTGCCGTTCTGAACGGGTGGAGAAGTATAACCAGCTTCTTCGGATTGAGGAAAGGTTAGGGGACGTGGCAGAATATAGGAATCCGTTCTTGCTATTTTAGACATCTTATGGTAGAATAAAAAAGGTTTAGCCGTAGGAGGTGTAGAAGGTGGAGATTCTAAAGATAATATTAATGATAATATTCGCAATAGACTGTATTGCACTGACAGCGATTGTTCTGATGCAGGAGGGCAAGTCTGCGGGACTTGGAACGATCAGCGGTATGGCGGATACTTACTGGGGACAGAACAAGGGCCGTTCCATGGAGGGCGCGCTGGTGAAGTCCACAAAGTTCCTTGCGATCCTGTTTATTGTACTGGCAGCAGTGTTGAATTTAAAAGTATTTGCATAAGCGGCATATTTTTATGAGAACAGTGGGACACTCCTGTATGGGAGTGTCTATTTATTTGTGTAGGACCGCATATGGAGGTTTGCTGCCGGTGCAGCATCGGGCCGCACGGCGAGCAGGGGAAAAAGCCGCCCCTACATGATGATACGAAAGTTAAGCATATTGAGAGTGAGGAGGAGTTGCAAGAGATGGACAAGTCATTTGAAAAGAGAAAAAAGGTAGTCTATGAACTAATCTGCGACAGCCTGTATGTGCCTATGAAGTTTAAAGAGCTTGCCATGCTTTTGCAGGTTCCAAAAGAACAGCGGGACGAGTTGAGAGAGGTGTTGAATTCTCTGGAGGAGGATGGGAAAATCTACTTATCAAAGCGGGGGAAATACTGCAAAGGCGAGGCAAAGCATTTGACAGGGACATTTCGCGCCAGCTTAAGAGGGTTCGGTTTTGTAGTGACGGAGGACGGCAATCCGGATGTCTATATCAGCGAGGCAGATGTGAACGGCGCTTTTGACGGCGACCAGGTGGAGTTGGTGATTACGAAGGAGAATCAGGGACAGAAGCGGAGTCGGGAGGGCAGGATTGTACGTATTACTGCCAGAGGGCTTACGAAGGTTGTGGGTCTGTTCCAGAAAAAAGAGCAGCAAAGCTACGGGTTTGTCCTGCCGGATAATCAGCGGTTTCCATACGATATTTTTGTGCCGGCTGACAAGGCGAAGGGCGCGGTCAGCGGGCATAAGGTTGTGGTAGAGCTTACCTCCTACGGGGAGGCGGGGCGTAAGCCGGAGGGCAGGGTGACGGAAATCATCGGGCATGTGAGCGACCCTGGTACGGATATCATGTCCATTGTCAAAGGCTATGACCTTCCTGTGGAATTTTCAGAAAAGCTTCTTTCCCAGGCAGAGAGGGTGGCGAAGGAGGTAAGTCCTGCCGATATGGCGGGGCGCAAAGACCTGCGGGGGTGGCAGATGGTCACCATCGACGGGGAGGATGCCAAAGACCTGGACGACGCCGTTTCCCTTACAAGGGAAGGGGAGAATTACGTCCTGGGCGTCCATATTGCGGATGTGGCCAATTATGTCCAGGAGAACAGCGCCCTGGACAGGGAGGCGAGAGAACGGGGGACCAGTGTTTATCTGGCAGACCGTGTGATTCCCATGCTACCCCACAAGCTGTCTAACGGAATCTGTTCCCTGAATGCAGGGGAGGACCGGTTGGCTCTTAGCTGTATTATGACCGTAAACCAAAAGGGGCTTGTGGTTTCCCATGAGATTGCGGAGACGGTGATTCATGTGGATGCGCGCATGACTTACACGAGCGTCAAAAAGATTCTGGAGGATAGAGATTTTAAAGAGCTTGAACGTTACCAGGAGTTTGTGCCTCTGTTCCAGAGGATGGAGGAGTTGTCTTTGATTCTGCGGGGACGAAGGATGAGACGCGGCTCTATTGATTTTGATTTTCCGGAGACAAAGATGGTGCTTGACGAGGAGGGAAAGCCTCTTGAGCTTCGGCCCTATGAGCGTAATGTGGCGACGAAGCTGATAGAAGATTTTATGCTTCTGGCAAATGAGACTGTGGCAGAGGATTATTATTGGCAAGAGCTGCCCTTTGTTTACCGTACCCACGAGCCGCCGGACGAGGAGAAGATTAGAACCCTTGCAACATTCATCAATAATTTCGGATATTCTATGCATGTCGGGGTGAATGAGCTTCGTCCGAAGGAGATTCAGAAGCTTCTGGCCAAGGTGGAGGATACGCCACAGGAGGCGCTAATCTGCCGTCTTGCGCTGCGCTCGATGAAGCAGGCGCGGTATATGCCGGAGAATATCGGGCATTTCGGGCTGGCGGCGAATTATTATACGCATTTTACCTCGCCTATCCGGAGATATCCGGATCTTCAGATTCACAGGATTATCAAGGACAACCTGAGGGGAAGGATGGACGAGGAGAAGCTTGCCCATTACCAGAGTATTCTTCCGGAGGTGGCAAAACATTCCAGCGAGATGGAGAGAAGGGCTGAGGAGGCTGAGCGTGAGACGGTTAAGCTCAAGAAGGTGGAATATATGCAGCAGTATATCGGGGAAGAATTCGAGGGCGTCATCTCCGGCATGACCAAATGGGGGATGTATGTAGAGCTGCCCAATACGGTGGAGGGTCTGGTGCATGTAGCCAATATGACGGACGACCATTACGATTATTATGAGGAACGGTATGAGCTGGCAGGGTCACATACCGGCAAGGTGTATAAACTGGGACAGAAGGTACGGGTACGCGTCCTTGACGCCAACCGGATGCTTAGGACAATAGATTTTGAAATTGTGGATGTAATATCCAAGTGATGAGCATTTTTAATGTGAGGAGGTCATGCATATGGCAAAGACAAACGGGAAGATGATCGCCAATAATAAGAAGGCATACCATGATTATTTTATACTGGATACCTATGAGGCGGGCATTGCCCTTCACGGAACCGAGGTTAAGTCCTTGCGGATGGGTAAATGCAGCATTAAGGAGTCGTTTATCCGTGTGGAGAATGGCGAGGTCTATATCTATGGTATGCATATCAGCCCTTACGAGAAGGGAAATATTTTCAATAAGGACCCGCTGCGGGTCAGAAAACTCCTTCTCCACAAGTCGGAGATTAACAAGTTGCTTGGAAAGACGAAGGAGAAGGGGGTGGCGATAGTGCCCCTTAAGGTGTATTTCAAAGGCAGCCTTGTTAAAATCGAGGTTGGGATGGCTAAGGGTAAGAAGCTGTATGACAAACGGCAGGATATTGCCAGGAAGGATCAGCAAAGGGAGGCACAGAGGGATTTCAAGGTGCGTAATCTTGGATGATATGGAGGATCGCCGGATATTAAGCAGGTTTTCATTAGCGGAAGGAGGAAAATCCTATGGTGCCGACCAGAAAAGATGATTTGAGACGGATGGTCACACAGACGACCATTGAGATATATGAGGAGTTGACGCCCAAGCTCATCCAGTTGATTGAGAATACCAAAAAGGACGATACGCTTACAGAGGCGCAGAAGCAGGATGAAATTTCCCTGCATATGTTAGGATATGTGAAATCCTGTACCAACGAGATTATTGTGGAGGTGTTGGCAGAGATTTTGGGACTGGACGATTGAGACAGTGGCATTTTCTTAACATATTTTCTAAAGATTTCAGAAAGGGATTGCACATTGAGCGTGTGGGGAATACAATAGAATTATTCTAAGAGAGGAAGGGGCAATAAAGATGTCTTATTGTGTGAAATGTGGTGCAAAGGTGGATGACGGAATCGTGTCATGTCCATACTGCGGCGCTCAGATACCCAATGTATCAGGCGGTTATACGGGCGGCAGCCAGGCAGGAAGTGATACGGGCTATGGACAGAACGGCAGTCAGGAATATACATATGGTAATCAAAGTTATGGCCAGAGTTATCAGTCAGAGGGGTATAGCCAGGCCAGCCGGCAGAGCTACGGTCAGAATGGCCAGCAGGGGTATCAGTCGGGAGGATATCAGCAGTATGGATACCAACAAGCAGGATATCAGCAGTATGGGTATGGCTCGGTTGATTTTTTTGACCAGAATGAGGTGCGCCAGAATAAAGCCATGGGAGTGCTGTCTTATCTTGGGATTCTGGTATTGATACCCCTTCTTGCGGGGAATAAGAAGTCCGAGTATGTCAAGCATCATGTAAATCAGGGTTTGGTGCTTTTTATATTATCCTCGCTGGTGGATTTGTTGGAGGGCGATTGGGTGTGGGGCCTGCATTCGATTATACATTTCGGCGGAGGGATGTTTTCCTGGATATTCGATATCCTGGGGCTTGTATTCTTCATCCTGATGGTGATGGGAATTGTGGCTGCATGTAAGGGCGAGAGAAAGGAATTGCCTCTGATTGGGAAGATTAAGTTTTTTAAATAGAAGGTGTATCATGATTTCTAAGGGCTTGGCAGAAGATATGAAGCTTCATCAGGCAAACCGTGAACGTGCGTATACCTTAATGGACGAAGTCCACCCGCCCGTAGGGCATGTATTACGGTGTGCCCTTGGGTATGAGTATGGATTGCCGGAATATTTGCAGCATGATTTGGATGCATATAAGGAGGGCTTAAAGAATGGTTCAAGTCTTCTTGACTGCACCAGAAGGCGCGAATTTGAACACGCCGAAACGGATCCTCCACTTCTTTGAGAAGGTGGTGGCCGTTGTGCTCAAATTCTCAAAATAGAGGCCGAGAAGGCGCAGAAAAAGCCCGGAGGGTATAAACTACCCGCCGGGCTCTTTTCGTGCGCTCTGAGGGCTCGTGCGGGGCTCTCAGTGGCATTTATTCGCTATTCCTTGCCGGTGCCTTCCTCGATCTCCACCTCCACCGTGCTTTCGGTGGCCGGAGCTTCACCTGCGAGCTGCTGCACCGTCGTGGCTGCGATCGTAGTTGCTACGCTGGCCGCGGTAGCTGCTGCCGTGGTGGCTGCCGTTGTCGCTGCCTCTCCGGTGTCCGGGCGTTTGAGGTCGCGGCATACCTGCTCAATCTTGGTGTCGATCCATGCGTCGAAGTCTCCGTAAATCTCGTTGAGAGCGGCCACGGCTGTGTCTCCGAGTATCTCCAGCGCTTTGTCTCTGGACTTTTGGAAGGCTTCGAGCTGCTTCTCTTTGGTGAAGCCGCCGGAGCTTTTCAGGGCGTCAACGAATGTCTGTGCGGTAGACGCCACCGCCTGCTCTACCGCGTCCACGGCCATGTCCATGTATTTATTCGCGGTTTCGTTGTCGAGCTCCTTCTGGAGCCTTGCTGTTTCCTTGCGGAGCAGCGCTACGGCATAAGCCCCGCCCGCTGTGATTAGCAGGCAGAGGACGGGCACGCAGGCGCTCATGATCTGCTGCATTGTTCCGTTCATTTCTTTGTACCTCCTTCTTTTTGTGGTTATCACAAGGGAAGGGGCAGGAGTCGCACTGAGTTTCGTCGCACGAGCCGCTCCCGTCCCAGTTTGCGATCGCGTGGATCCAGACTATAAACGCAGCCAGAGCCATGACTCCGAGGGCTACGTTTGCGATCGTCTCTATACCCGGCATACCGTCCCAGAGCCTCGCGGACTTCCCGCGGGAGAGTCCGGGGATCTTTTGCTGCTGCGTGGATAGCGATCGGCCCTCGGTACTTTGTGGGCCAGCTCCTTGTTTCGTATTTCTTAGCGCCGCAGGCTATAAGAGAGGCCCACGGCTGCCATATTGTGATTGCTTTCATATTTCCACTTCCTTATTTAAAAGCATTTGCTTTTTATGCTTTTCTTTGCTTTCTTTTGCTTTGATATGTTTTTATATTTTGGGAGGGTTTGAGGCCCTCCCGTGGTTCTTATGCAATAATGGTGATCTGCTCGCGGTTCGGTATATCTTTCAGCGCTTCGGTGAGATATTTTTTCACATTCTCAACGGCCTGAGACTTCCAGAGTCCGCCGTCTGCTGCCACGAGCTTGAATACCGGAGCGCCGCCCCTGCCTTCGCTGATCCTGAATATGAAGTCACTCGCGGGCTGCTCTACCTCCAGAAATGTGCGGTAGGGGATCAGGTTGACCGGGTTCGGCACCAGAACATTCTCCTTCGTAGTGATTCCGGTTTTCATGGTTGCCTGCTGAGTGACGCCGTTGTCTGAATACGCCTGCTCCTGCGTGTTGGTGATATTACTTGCCAGAATGGTGACGGCTTCGCGGTCGTCGCTTGCCATAAAGCACGATTGCATGGACACGAGAAAACTCTCCTGATCGTACTCCCGGCCATATTCAAATTGTGGCAGCAGGGCGTTGACTTCGAACAGAGTTTCACGATCCCGCTCCGGCAGCAGTCCAGAATAGAGTAGCACCTCAGTGGCGCTTATTACCTGAATAATCATGCGATCCCGCAGTTCTTCCCTGCTTTCTTTTATGTAGTCCACCAGAGAGGTGAGAGTGGTCGCTTTGATCGGTTTCGCCTTGTCTGCTGCGTCGTAGCGCCTTAAATCCTTTGTGCAGTAGGTTCTCCCGTTGATCTCTACAACTTCGGGCTTCTCTGCCTTTACCGCCAGTCCCGTGATAAATGCGATTGCTTCCTTGATACCTTCCATGTGTTTGTCCTCCTTTTTATGCTTGTGCGGCTCTCTGGCCGATTGCAACTATTTTATTTTGTTCATTTACTGGCTGCCCGTCGTTCAATACTTCCCCAGTATCGGGATCGAAGTCTTTACCGGGCACAAGGTCGCCTGCTGCCGCCTCGGCCTTTTCCGGCTCTGGTTGCTTTTTTCTGTTTTTCAGATCCAGAGGTTTTCCGGTGGGTTGTGGTTCGGCGACTTCCTGCTCCTTGGTGCCTGCTGCCGTCTCGGCTGCTTTGTCCTGCTGGGCGTTGCCTGCTGCCGGTTCCGGCGTTTCCTGCGGCTGTGTGAGGTCAGAGAGGCTCATTTGCCCCCGGATCTGGCCGTCATACTCCGCGATCTCCAGCTGGCCGGTTCTCATGTTTACGCCCATAATCATTTGAGTGTCGATCGCCTCGGTGGCGGCGAGCTTGGTCGTGACGGCGATCTGTGTGTTGACGAGCTGGCGGGTTTTGTTCGGTGCAAATTTAATTGTGACATTGATCTGCCGCTTTGTGGTGGCCTCGGTGTTCGGGTTCTGGATATTGTCTGCCACCTGAATGAGCGCCTCGTTGAGTTTTTCGGCGAAGGCACCACCGGCCAGCGCTTCGAGGTTGATCTTTGCCTCGGTTTTCTGTTTCTTCATGTTTGGGCTCCCTCCTTTTATAATTCGTCTAAATATTCTTTGTAGGTTTCAGCCTCTTGCTTGATATTTTCCAATAGAGAAATGATAGCCTTGAAACTTTCTTTTTTCCGCTTTTGTAGGCGTTTAGGCGTCTTTCGGTTAATTCCTCCGACATGGAAATGATTTCGAGCTCATATTCGAGGCAGTCGTCGTGTATAGTTGCCAATTCGTTCATACGCCCTCCGCTGCCGTCCAGACGATTGCAGAGCGTCCCGTCACGCTGCACGCCCGCTTTCCGGCGTTTTTTATCTTTCCTGCTGCCTGCGCTTTGGTGAGGATCGGGCCCACGTCGCTGCGGTTCACCTGCTGCCCTCGATCGGAGAGGGTGGCTGCGATTTCGTTTGCCGTCATTGGCTCGCCCTTAATAAGATCCAGCACCATGTCCCGGAGACTCTGGCCCATGTCCGGGCTACGCCACACAATAACAGCAGAAGGGAAGGGCGCGGATCCTTTCGCGTTCCCGTCCTCGTCTGTGAATTTGAGACGCCCGCGCAGGAAACGAATCTCGGTTGCTTTTCCGTGCAGTATGTAGTCGTGAAAGTATGCCGTGTCGGTTCTCGCTGGTATGAGCATAACAACGACGGTGCCAGGTTTTTGGCTTTCCTCGTAGCCCTTGCGTACCCAGTCCCCGATCTGGCGTCCGTAGGGAGGATTACAGAACACACAAGATCCTCCCCAATCCATTTTTAAGCCGTCGTCGTTTGGTGTGAAATATCTCGCACACTTGGCGCTCTTTGCGGTTGCTGCCGGATCGAGATCGAAGTAAAACTCCTGATCCAGATCTGCGAAAAAGTCGGCCGGTGTGCACCAGTCCATTTTCTTGCTGCTTAATAATGCCTCATTCATCCGCTTGTTCTCCTTTCTGTTCGCTGTCTGGAGCGTCAAGCTCCACGCCCTCCAGTAGTTTGAGTACTCCGGCGATATACTCAACACGGAAGGGTTCAAGCTCTGCCCGCGTCATGTGCTTGTGTCCGTATATGCTTTTCATGTCTCGCCACGTTTCCCACGGCACCCGGTAGAAGTCTTGCAGCTCGAAGCTCACCATGATGAAGGCAGCAGCTCCGAGGCGGTGGTGTTCTGTCAGGCTGTCGATCTGCTCCTGAGTCAGCCGCCCATATTCGATCCGGTCGCTGTCGGTGTGCTTTGCCTCAAATACGACGGCTCGGCCTCCGGTCAATGTGCCTTTAAAATCAGGTTGCCCCGCTTTGGTATAGCAGGCAAGAAACTGGCCCATGCGGTTAGGCGGCCTCAGTGGGCGCATAGGCTCCGGCGTCTTTTCAACGAAGGCCACGCCCTTGTCCTTGTACCAGTTCAGGCTCGCGGAGATCAGGTTCTCGAAGTGTTCCCCGGCCCGCTTGCTCTGGAGTCCACGCTGGCTGCGCTGCACATTGGAGAGGGCGGTGGCAGCAGTCGGATCCCGGTAGCCCTCGCTATTTTTCCCCGGCACCGTGTCCCAGCTCATGCCTCTGCCTCCATGGTGATATTGTGGCCGGGGTGTCTCCTGAGCTCGTTCGCCAGCTCCATGACGGCCTCGCCGGAGATCCGCACGGTGGTGGACTCCACGGCCGCGATCCCGTTCAGGCTGCCGACATGAGAGGGGAGGACGATCAGAGCGTCTCCCAGCTCAGCGTCCGGCGTTTCGTTTCCTGTGCTCTGGTATGCCTCCGCTGCGTCCCTGACGAGGATCCCGTGCTCCTTCGCGTATTCGATCTCGGCCTTCATGCCTTCGCTCGGATTGTCAATACCGTACACCCAGAGCTCTGAGCATATCCCCAGCAGAGAGATCCCCAGCTCCATGCCGAGGGCCCGCTCTTTCGGGTTTGTATCGTCCATGAATTGCGTACAATAGACGTGCGGCGCGATCGGCACCACGTCAGGGAAAAGCTCGACGACTTCCCGGCAGTAGCCCTGCGCTTTGGTGATGTTCTTTTTCATGTCCCCCCGGCACGGGGAGCAGATATAAATAAACCGTGTTCTCATTGTGTTGCTCCTTCCTGAGCAGCTTCTCGGAGCCGCTGCTCGCTTAATTTGATATATTCCGGGTTTATGTCTATTCCGATAAAGTCCCGCCCTTCCTGAATTGCTACCGCTCCAGTAGTTCCACTCCCGCAGAATGGATCCAGAACGGTGTCGCCGGGCCTGCTGCCAGCCAGAATACACGGCCGGGCCAGTTCCTCCGGGAATGTGGCGAAGTGTGCGCCCTTATATGGCCTTGTGGCGATTGTCCAGACAGTGCGCCGGTTCCTTTTCCCGGTTTCATTCGGGACGAGGCCGTGGCTTTGCCTTTCCACACTGGCGCTGTTTTCTACTGCCTGATCGTGCGTATAAGCACCGCCGCCTCTAAATGCTCTGGAGTTGCCCCGGCGTCTGGCGTTTGGTTTTTTCGTTCCTGCGCTACCAACTGGCGCAGCATTATAAAATCCAACGGCAGGCTCCTTGACGGCTTCGGCGTCATAGTGGTAGCGCTCGCTTTTGCTGAGCAGGAAAACATATTCATGTGCCCGTGTCGGGCGGTCTTTTACACTCTCCGGCATGGCGTTGGGTTTCTGCCAGATAATATCCGATCGGAGATACCAGCCGTCTGCCCGGAGAGCGAAGGCAAGGAGCCACGGGATCCCGATCAGGTCTTTGCGTTTCAGCCCGTTACCTTCGCATGTACGCCGGATCTGGCTTTCCCGTTGTCCAGAGCTTTGAATGTTTTCGGCTTTTTCGTTGAAACGTCCGTCCCGGTTCCTTCCTTTTCCGCTGGCTGCGTAGCTGTCGCCGATATTCAGCCAGAGGGTGCCGTCGTCTTTTAAGACTCTGCGCACTTCCCTGAATACTTCCACCAGCCGCCGGGTGTATTCTTCCGGCGTTTCTTCGAGCCCGATCTGCCCGTCCTCGCCGTAGTTTCTTAGCCCATAGTAGGGCGGTGAGGTCACGCAGGTGCTGCAGCAGCAGGCTGGCAGCAGGCGCAGCGCTTCGGTAGCTTCTCCGGTTATAATTTGCATTAGCTTTTCACCTCCTTGTCAGTTGTGGATCCAGCGTATTTTCTGGCCGTCTGGGTACTTTTCCAGAGTTTCCCGTCGTCGGCTCGGAGTGTCCCAGCCTTTCGGCCTTTTAGATGTTGTGCCCTCTGCTGTAAAGCCAGCAGCTCGAAGGCTTGCGCCGCCTTCTTCCGGCAGTGTGTAGGTGATTATCTTTGTATAGCCCATAGCTTTGCAGGCTCGGACGGCTGCTCCGTATAGCTTACTATTGGCGTTTGGGTTCCCTTCCAGAACGCACACACGCAGCACCTCGGCTGTCTTTCCGTCGTCGCTGCACCTTGCGATCGGTCGCCCCACAATACAGACGCCGATCAGGATCCCGTCTTTCTCCAGTCCTATGCTAAATTTATGGCCCCGCGGCGCTATGTTGTGCCGGTGGTGCTCATTGACAAACGCCTGCGCCTGCCTGAGCGTTACCGGCGTGAGGGTTAGTTTTGAAATGTTCACTCGTTCACCTCCCCGTCCGGGAGTTCTGGCGGCGTTTCTGCCGCTTCCAGAGCCTTGCGGCCCCAGCCGTATGTGATCCGGTTCATGGTGTCGTCGTGCTCCCTGCGAGCCCGTTCCCGGTCAGCGAGTAGGTGCTGGCCCTTATCAGGAATAACAGAGGCCACGGCGTCGATCTGCGAAGTGAGGCCCTCCGGTGTCATGGCCCGCTGTTTCTCCCGCTCGTACATTGGCTTGTAAATATCCATGAAGGCCACGCGATCCATGCCAGGCTTGCCTCCCCGGTAACAACTCCGGTGCATTTCGTAAAGATTGCTGTACCCGATCGCCTCGACGGCACGGGCAGCCAGCGGCGGGAGCTGTTGGCTCAGGTCGCCGTGGTTATATTCTCCGGTGGTGTACAGAAGATCACTGACGGCGAGCCATGCCCGATCCGGTTCTATGAGGTCAGGGTGCATGAGTTCCAGCATAAGCTCCCGGATCTCTGCCACGCTGGGCGGCCATTTGTTTGTTGCTATGTGTTTATTCAGGGCCAGCGCCACGATCCGGCCGTCGTCTGATTGAAACATTGAGGCCCAGAGGTTCACTGTGGCGGTGACTGCTGCCTCGTCTCTGAATTTGTCATAATTGGGGTAGGCCGTGACGACGATCGCCACCAGCTTTGCCGCGTCTGCCTTAGTCAAAAACGCCGCCTCCTTCCTCGTCTGCGATAATACCGGCGAGCACGTCCATGGTGGAGGGCTTGCCCCCGCTCTGGCTCTGTGCGGTTCCGGTTTTGGGTTTGGTGCTGCCGTCGTATTTCCCCTCCAGCACTTTGCTCATGTTTGTGGGGCGGATCAGCCAGTCAAAGTCAGCCGTCCACGCCCGGTCGTTTTCCCCTTTCAGGAAGTCCGACGCCTCGGCCTTCTCGAATAGCTCCCGGAAGGCGTCGAGCGTTTTATATTTTTTCCAGCGTGCTGCGATCTGCTTCTCCCGGTTTCCTTCGACGGCCCTCAGTTTCGGGTAGCTGATACAGATTGCATGATAAAGTTCCACGATTTTTGAATACGGGACGGGATCCTGCTGGCCCCCTTTCAGGGGGTAGGGGGTAGAGCTTTCTTTCCCTTTATCTGTGTCTGTCTCTGTTACTGTTTCTGTATCAGTCTCTTTCTCTGTATCACCTTTTTTTGCTTCGGTTTGCTTTTCAGAATAACCATTTGCTTTTTTTGCTTTGTCCTGCTTTCCGGTTTCTTTCTTAGGCCGCCCGCCCTGCTTGCCTGCTTCGCTACGTTTCCGGCAGGTGTCAGCATACTTTTGGGCGTCTCTGTCCATTTGCCCGGTGATGAAGGAAAAAGCCATAAAGGCCATACCGTCCAGATCCTCCGGCATGTCTCCGCGCTCCCCATAGTTCAGCAGAGCCATGAGCAGCTTTCCGCGATCTTCGTCGCTCAGAAGTGCGAGGTGCTTTCGGTAGTCGTAATAGAGTAAAAAGCCTTTTTTTGCGTCCTGCGCCATAGCCCTTCCTCCTTTCTGTTATGTTGGGCTGCTCCCGTCATAGTCTCCGGTGCCACCTTGGCCGCTGTCGGCAAAATAGAGGCGGGAGGCGGTGACTTCTACGGCTTTATGGGTTTTTCCGTCGCTGCCGGTATATTTCCGGGTGGAGATCCGGCCCTCGACTATGATCTGGCGGCCTTTGGTGAGATACCGCCCGGCAAACTCGGCCCATTTTTCCCAGCATACGATCGGGATATAGTCGGGCGGTGTGTTCTTGTCTTTGCTCGGCACCTGCACGGCGAGGTCGAAGTTCGCCACGGGCGTGCCGCCTTGTGTGTATCTGATTTCCGGTTCCTGAGCCAGACGGCCTAGAAGCCCTACATGGTTAAACATTTGAGTTTCCTCCTTGTCCTTGCTGTTTCTTTACAGCGTCCAGCCGGTTGCAGATTTCGTCATACTGGGCGCGTGTCAGGTTGTGCGGATCCTTGTGGCCGTATTGCCGGTTTATTTCGTCGTCGATCTGCGCCTGAGAGATCCCGGCGTCCTCTCCCTTGCGGTACATGCGGGAGAGCTGGGCGTCTGTGAGGGGCCTCTGAGCGCCCGTGTGCCCGTTCTGGGCGTTTCCGGCCTGCCGTCCGGTATTTCTATCCCCGGCAGCATTTGGAGGCACTGTGGGGCGATTTGGGGCCGGTGGCGGTGCGGCGTTGCTGCGGTCGTTCAGGTCTGGATCGTCGTCCCCCTGATCTATGCCGAACTTTTCAAAAAGATAGTATTTGAGGCAGTACGTCCACGCCGATCCCTTTGCTTTATCCGGCCCGCCGTCATTGGTTCCGATCGCGTGCAGCGTTACCTCCAGAATGTCCTCCGGATCGTCTGCGTTCGTCCAGCGGATTGTCAGGTCGGCCTCATATACCCACACGATCAGGCTCCCCCTCTGGGTGTTCTGCTGAAAATGTGAATAATACACGGGATCGCCGTTTTCGGCGTGTCTGGTGGCCTTTTCTGCCACTATGTCGAAGTTGACGCCGTACTGGTTCATAGCCGGGGTGAGAAGCTCGTAAACGTCGAAAATCTTTGCAAATTTATACTTTACGCCCTCGGAGTGCTGGCGCTGCGTAATTGCGGGCACGGCCTCCCGGAGCTTGACAAACTTCTCTTGCAGGCTCATGGCCTCCCGCGGCGGTGTTTCTGCGGTTTGCGGCTGCGCGGCAGCCTTTGGACTTCCTGCCATGGTCTACCTCCTTTGGTTGATGATTTCTTTTAGCGGTTAATGTCTTTGAAAAATTTGTGGTTATTGATTGTCATTACATACACCTGCGACTCGTGCCAGCTGCTTTCTATAAGCTCCGGCGCGTAGAAATACCGGATCGGCTCGCTGGTTGCAACGTGCCCGAAGTCGAACACGGCCTCCACGGCTTCCAGAGCTTCGGCGGTAGGATCCGGCCGCCTTTTGCTGTATTTATACTTTTCCAGAACTTCGGACGGGCGGATCCTCTCGTCCTCGCATGTCTGGAGTATGCACTGGGCCACGGCCACTTTGCCTGCGAAGGGCTCGCCTGCGGCTTCTGCGGTGATTACCTGCGCGATCTCCAGCCGCTCGTCGTCGGTGAGAGGATAGCGCTTTTCGTAACCGGCCTCTTTCGCCCATGCGTCTGTTAAATGCTCCCAGTCTACCGGGTAGCCGTCGCCGTCTTTGAATATGTACGTCTGAGGCTTGTCCTCCGGTTCTATGGTGAGTTCTGGCGGCTCTGGTGTATATGCTGCCGTGGTGTCGCTCCCGTCGGAGGAAAAGATCAGCCAGTGCAGCAGGAAAAGCACGGCCAGCCCAGCCAGTACGGCCAGCGCCAAAACAAGCGCACATTTCCATTTTCCCCGCTTGAAAAACAGAGAGAAGCGGTGTAAAATGGTTTTAGGCTTTCGGCGTCTTGCGTGATAGCCTGCGGAGCGGCTTCTCATTTGCGGTGGGTGCCGCTCTGTTTTCGTGTTTGCCATATCTCTGCTCATTTCCTCCTTTTCTTCATCAGGGCCGGTAGTGTATCGCCCGGCGGCTGCATGTATTTGTTGAAACGCTGCGGCCAGTAGCTCACTTTTTCGATCCGCTGTCCACTAACTCCGTACTTCGGGTTATAGCCGAAGGTGTTCACATATTCCAGAAGATCGGCCCGCTCGTCGTCCATGGCTCTGCATACCTCAAACAGTGCCTTCACGTCGTCGATCGCCCGGTGAGTGTTTCGCACTTTGCCCTCCAGATTGTAGGCCGCGATCGCGTTCTCCAGCTTGTGAGGGTAGTCCCTCCGGTCTTTGTACACGGTCAGGCTGTCCAGATAGTCGCAGTCTTTTAAAAGTTGCAGAGCGTCGTCCCCGTACCGGTCGAGCATTTCCTGAGTAAACGAAAGATCAAATTGTATATTGTGGGCCACCAGAAGAACGGGCCCGCATGTCAAAAACTCGAAGGCGAAGTCTGCTGCAGCGTCGTATTCGGTCACGCCGTTGGCCTCCAGCTGCTCGTCGGTGCTCCCGGTCAGCTCCGTGATCTTTTTGGGGATCCGTTGGCCTTCTGGTAACTTTACGAACATGTCGGCTCGTCCTGCTGTATAAAGGGTGCCGTCGCCTGCCTGCTCGATCCTGATTGCCGCCAGCTCTATGATCCGGCAGGTCTTGGCGTCGAGGCCGGTCGTCTCCACGTCGAAGAATACGACGGCCTTATATTTCCTGAATACTTCCCGGAGGTTATTCATGGTCGGCTTCCTCCTTTCCGAGCGTCAGCGTCAGCGAAGTGGTAGTGGCGAGCTTTACCTGCTCCATGCCGCGTTTCATAGCCTCGGCCGCTATGTTAAGCTGTGCCAGCTGTGCAGCGATAGGGATCGCCACTTTGATTTCTGCCTCGCTGGCATTGTAGGCCAGACTTTGGAAGCTGAGCGCGTCCTGCCCGCCTGCGGTCGTGTATATATCTGTCAGCACCTTGGCAAGCGTTAGCCGGATCATGCCTGGCAGCGTGTCAGGCAGAGGGAAGGGCCAGTCCTTTGTAATGTCTGTCATGGTTTCTTTGCGCTCCAGCTTTTCAGCGTTGGCCTTGATCGCGTCCTTTGCTTCCTGCGGAATATTGCTCAGGTCGGTGGCTTCGTCGTCCAGATTATCCAGATCGCCAGAGTCTCCAGAGTATCGGACTAAAGCGGAGCGGAAGCCCACGTCCGTGGCGACACTCGCGCGGGAGTTGTTGCCGTTGAAGAAGAACACACCAGCGTGCGCACCGTTGTCCCAGTAGCCCCCGCGGAGCACGATCCTTTCGCCGTCAGTGTCCAGCCAGAAGTAGTCCGTGCCCTCATATCCGGGCGCAGGGTAGAGGCCGAGCTCGATCAGCTTCTCCGGCACGTCCATGGCCTCAGCGTTCAGCTCTTTGAACTCCACGCCGTCGTAGTCCTTGCAGTCAGGAGATACCGGCTGGAGACTGATCTCTCCGTCCTCCACTTTGTAGTAAACGGGATCGCCGTCTGCCGTGTGGATTGCCTGCCACTCCTTCGAGTCTCTGGACTGATCCGCGCCTGCTGCCGCGCCGTTTCCCGGTATCACCTGCACCTGCCCGTCCATGAAGCGGATCCCGCCGACGTGCTCCCAGATATTGCCGCACATGTCGGCGACTCCTTCGGCCGTGTGGGTGTGGTTCCATGTTATCGGGCCGGAGCCGGTCAGGGTTTTGCTGCTGCCGCTGGCGTCCTTGTATGTAGTGCCGGTTTCCTCCGGGTGGCTGTGGCTCTTTCCGCAGTCAGTGTTCCCGCGGGGGAGGGTGCCGTTCTTGCGGCTCTGGTGTGCCAGTGCGGCCCACTCGTCATTAGTCAGAAGGTGCCAGCCGGGCCCCTTGGCCTCGCAGAGCCGGATCGCTTCGTCGTGGTTGATGTTCACGGCGGGCTGCTGGTAGGGCATGGAGTAGGGCACGCCCCCGATCAGGGTGTTGGGGTACTTGCTGATCGCGTATTCCTTCACGGCCTTGCCTCTGATTTCTTCCGGGAGTCCCAGCTCGTCCGGTGTGAAAACCACCATAATGTCCGGGATCCCCCGGTTGTCAAAAATAACCTCGTTTCTCATACATTCGCTCCTTTCGCTTTCTGCTGGCGTTCCTGCTGCCAGCGTTTATAGTCGGCCATGACGGCCGGGTTTTCAAACAATCTGCCGACGCAGCCGATCAGTGTCCGGCACATGGCGTCAGATTGGTGAGAAGGGATCGCGCCGAAGTCTACGGCGGCGGCTCCCGGTGTTCTTGTCTGGACTACTTTCACGGGCCTGCGCCTCCTTTCGTATTTTCCCTCTGCATACCGGGCAGAGGTAGCCGCTCCATGGGATCACGGCCTGCTTGCTTATATTCCATTCCAGCCCGCACTCCCGGCATGTCTCATACCGTGCGCCGGTCATGCGCCGGGCATAAGCACCGGCATGAGTACGGGCTCGCGCTCGTCTCCGGTCGCCGGTTGTGCTGCCGTGTCTGCTGCGCTCTGGGCCACTTCCTGCTCCTTGTGATCCTCGCAGTCACACCTTTCCCCGGCGTCAAGATGTGCGCCGCATTTTTGGCATACTCTGTACGGTTTGCTCATGTAATCACCTCCGTTGGTTTATTCTTTGCTCGTGCCATGTAGCCCATTGGCAGTTTTGCGGCTCGTAATTGCCGTCTGGATCTTTTCTGTCCAGTGTCAAGTTGTCCTTATATCCGTTAGCCAGCGCCCACTTTCTAAAGGCTGCGAAGTCGTGGAGCCATTCGTCGCATACCTTTATGCCGCGGCCTCCGTAATACTCGTATTTTTTATAATTAGGGTTTGAGCAGCGGGTTTTCATAGACGTCCATATTCTGAAAAGCCTCGTACCTGTTCCCCCGTGGGTTGTGTTCATTTCAATAACCTTTTCGCGGCTATAACAGCCGCATGACTTAGTACAGCCACTCACGAGGTTGTTGCTCTTTACTCTGGTTATGTTTCCGCAGTCACAACGACACTCCCATAGCGGCTTGCCGTTTTTGCGTTCTCCGGTATCATATAGAGCCGTGAGTTTTCCAAAACGCTTCCCGGTTAAATCATGTTTATAGGTGCGTCTTGTTTTCATGTGGCCACCTCCTTACTTCATTGCCCGCTTAATATGATTTTCAAAGCGTTTTTCCAGATTTTCATTGATGATCTCGCTAATGGTATCGCTTGCCCGGCTCTTTTTTTCTTCGCTGCCTATCATCTGTGGCACGGATAACGTGCGTACTGCATGTACTGGCGTTCTTCCTGCGCCTGTTCGTTGAAACGGAAGAATAGGAGCGTCTGCGTTTTCCTTGCTGGAGGGTGCGAGATAAGTCCCTTTCTTCATTTTTTTCCTGCTGCCTTTGATGACGGTCGCGCTTACCTGATAAGGAACAGGTACTCTAACCATTCCAAAAGGGGCATTGGGGTTACTTGCGTTTTCCGCTATAGCCTGCCCGGGAATCCGGTTTCTTTTTGATTGCAAGCCTTTTGGGTGCAATGTAGACGGCGACATTCTAAAATGGATTGGTGTCAGTGTTCGGCCTTTGTATTCGAGAGCTGCGCCATCTACAGAAATTCCTTTCACTTTGATCCGGGTAGCACCTGAACCTCGTTTTGTTCTGCTTTGTGCTTCTTCTATTGCGTCCTTATCAACGCCATAGTGTTGTCGGATTCCCTTAGATACCCAGCCCGGAGCTCTGGAGGCGAAGTCCGAAACAGTGTATTTGATCGCTTTCTCGCCTCCGTCTTTGAGCTTCTCCAGCTTCTTTGCCAGCTTTTTGCCGTTTTTCATAGTTATAGAGATCGAGCCGCTGGTGCGTCTGGCTTGTCCTGTATGAAATAATTCACTCATTTTGTGCCGCTCCTTTATGCTCTCATTCTGCTACTTGTGTATATGCTGATCCGGCTTCAATGCCGTTCATATATGCGGTAATGACTGTAACAACGAATGGACGTTTGTTTTCAGGAACTTTTGCCAATTCGTTAAGAAGCTGCTCGACGTCGGAAATTTGTTCCGGTGTAAAAGAATTTTCTTTTTTCATGTGGTTACCTCCTGTCTGTTTTTATTGCTTTGTTGTTCATGTGACAATAATACGCCACTAAAACAACAATGTCAATAGTTTTTTGTTGTTTGAATAACTTTTTGTTGTTGACAACAACTAAAGAATTGGTTAATATTGCATTTATAGGAGGCGAGACAATCACATGAAAGATAGAATAAAAAAACTTAGGAAATCTCTTGACATGACACAACAAGACTTTGCCGATCGTATTGGTGTAAAAAGAAACACCATAGGCCAATATGAAATAGGGCGAAATGAGCCAATCGAAACGGTTATAAATCTTATTTGTCGGGAATTTAATGTCAACGAGGAATGGCTTCGATATGGGGAGGGTGAAATGTTTAACCCGGCACCGACAGATGTCTTGGATCAACTGGCTGAAAAATACAGACTTTCCAATGCGGATTATGTAATGATCGAAAAGTTTGTGAATCTGCGGCCAGAGGTAAGGCAAAATATATATGACTATTTCAGGGAGGTGGTCAGTGCGTTTGTTTATGGGGACATGGAACCACAAGAAATGTCCTCGCCTCAAAATAAACATGACAGACTTTTAGAAAACGAAGTTGCGCAAGCACTCAGCGAAAGCTTAGCCACTCAGCCACAAGAAAAGTCGCTAGAAGAATTGGAAGCCGAATATAAAAAAAGTCGCTCCGTTTCTGCACGGAAAAAGGAATCATCTGCCTTGAATATTACCGCAGAAACAAATACAGAAAAATCTAAAGGAGTACATAAAAAAGTTTCTGGCAAGTAAAAAGTACGTGCAAAAGAAACAGCAATGTGATCTGAGTGGACTTCTCCATTGGATCGTAGGTGTGCCGAAGTTGCCCTTTCTGCTGGAGGGGCGACTCTGGTTGTAGATAAAAAAGAAGCCCGCACGAGGCGGGCGTGGAGGTTATTGTGGGACTTTTTGATAAACTATTTAAGAAACAGCCGGATCCTGATCCGGTCAGAAAAGAAAAGCCAGCGGATACACCGCCGCCAGCTCCAGAGGTAAAAAAGAGGACATCATGGCTCGACGAGCTCGCGGATCCAGACAGTCCATTGCATGAGAAGCTCAAAAAACAGGTAGAGCCTCCAACATCAAAGACGAAACCGGAGCCCCAGATTGAGAGCATTGTCGCGGTTGAATGTAAGGGAGAAAAGAGCGAGCCCATGTGTGAACTCAGCCATTTGGACTTTGGAAAGCCTGCCGGAGTTATCGGTTGTTTCTTAAATTATGAGACTGGGTGTCTAATACCACCCACAGATCGAGTGATTGAGCTTATAAGAAAAAATGGCATAGAGCCGCCGGATGGCTTAACAAAAGAGGACGCAAATTGTATTTTAAGGCGTATAGAACACGATTATAACAGAGAAGGGCCCGAACCATGGCTTGTTTCTCTTGCTACTGAGGCAGGTACTAAATTTTCTGCTTATATTGGTGGGTATGATTTGTGTAAAGAGCTGATTTATCAATTAAGCGATAAAAATCGTGCAGCTTTATATGCTTATGCGGTCTATCGAGGTATAGATGATGGTCATATGGACAAAATTGCATTTGCTTTTGGAAAAATGAAAAAAGATTCTGAATTGTCGAGATTTTATGATTTTGCTGATCAAGTTATTGCTTCACCTTCATTGCTAAAATCATTAAAAGATCGAGAGATCCACGATTTTCAACATCCACATAAAGGGACATCAATCTATAAAGCAGCGGCTCAATTTTTCGGAGGTGGGGCATAATGGCGCAAAAAAAAGCGGCCCCGCTGATCCCGGCGGTCATTTATGCCCGGTACTCCAGCAGCGGCCAGCGCGAAGAAAGTATAGAGGGACAGCTCAGAGAGTGCCACGACTTCGCCCGGAGGAACGGCCTCACGGTCGTGGGTGAATATGTAGACAAGGCCCTCACCGGCAGATCAGACAAGCGGCCAGATTTCCAGCGTATGCTCCGGGATTGTGAGCGCGGAGTATTTCATGCCGTGATCTGCTGGAAAATGGATCGTTTCGCCCGTAACCGGTACGACTCGGCCATGTACAAGTACAAGCTGAAAAGAAACGGCGTCCGCATATTCTATGCGAAGGAGTCGATCCCGGAGGGGCCGGAGGGAATTATTCTGGAGTCAGTCATGGAGGGCTACGCTGAGTATTACAGCGAAAACCTGAGTCAGAACGTGAAGCGCGGGTATTATGACAGCGCTCTGGAGCTCAAAACGCTGGGCCAGACGGTGCTTGGACTCAGGAAGGGCCCGGACGGCCGTTTCGAGATAGATCCGGCCACGGCTCCGATCGTTCGCCGGATCTTTGAAGAATACGCAGCAGGTGAGCGGGCGAAGGATATATACACCCGCCTGAATGATGAAGGGTACCGGACGAGCCGCGGCGGCCTATTCAATAAAAACAGTTTGCGCCGGATCCTCCAAAATGAGAAGTATGTCGGAGTGTATGAGTTCCGCGACATACGGGTGGAGAACGGGATCCCGGCCATTGTGGATCGGGAGCTGTTCGATCGGTGTCAGGGCATGGTGGAGAAGCACCACCGGGCACCGGCAGCAGACAGAGCCACCAGCTTTCTGCTCACCGCGAAGCTGTTCTGTGGCCATTGTGGCGAGCCTATGACGGGCGACGGAGGCACCGGACGGAGCGGCCGGGTGTATAACTATTACACATGTAACGGCCGCCGGGTGCATAAGTGCCAGAAGGAGCGGGCCCAGAAGGAGTGGATCGAGCAGCTGGTGGTTGACGAGCTGGTGGATCTGATACACTCCGACGACTTCGTGAACGAGGTCGCGGATCGGTGCATGGAGTTTCAGCAGCGGGAGAAGGATCAGAGCGCCCTCCGGGCACTTGAAGCCCGCCAGAAGGAAAACGAGAAGGCGATCCAGAATATGCTCGCAGCGATTGAGGCCGGGATCATAACGCCCAGCACGAAGTCGCGCCTCATGGAGCTGGAGGCAGAGCGTGGCCAGATCGAGAAGGGGATCGCCCAGCAGCTCATAGCGGAGCCGACGCTGGAGCGGGATCAGGTGGTCTACTTTCTGGAGCGGTTCAGGGACGGGGACGTCTCAGACGAAGGTTATCGGGCCTTTTTGGTGGACACTTTTCTCAATTCCGTGTACCTCTACGACGACGACAAGCTGGTGCTGGTACTGAATTACACCGGCGAGCGTTGCAAGGTGACGCTGGATCTCGTGGAGAGCGCGGTCGAGGGTGACGGGCTGGGCGGTTCGTGTTTTGCGCCGTCCAGCGCCTGTGGGGCGAATTGTATGGGAGTATCAATGTGGCGCAAATCAACGACGGATGTATTACCCCAGAGCATGCGGACTATCTGCGGCAGAAATATCTGTTTGGAAAGAAAGTGTAAGGATGATTCTGGGGCTGACAAACCGACAGAGCTTTCTTATACGAATAGTTGTTTCAGTGAATATATTGCAAGCAGTATATTTAACTTGTTGGGGATAAAGGCGCAGGAGACTGTACTTGGTACGTTTATAGTTGAAGGAAAAATAAAAGTTGTCTGTGCATGCAGGGATTTTACTGTAAATCATAAGCGGCTTTTTGACTTCTGTTCAATTAAAAATACGATTCTGGATTCGGACAGTAATGGCAGCGGGACGGAATTGGAGGATATTCTTGAAACGATTGAAAAACAGCAGTACGTATCTCCGGCAGAGCTGTTAGAGTTCTTCTGGAATATGTTTGTTGCTGACGCATTTCTTGGAAATTTTGACCGCCACAATGGTAATTGGGGGTTCTTGTATAATGACGAGACAAAAGAGGCAGAAATTGCGCCCGTTTATGATTGTGGAAGCTGTCTGCTTCCGCAGGCGGATGAAAAAACTATGGATGCGGTGCTTGCAAAGGTAGAATACAAGAGGAGATACCATGAAGGTTCTCCTCTTGCTGTGTCTTTATTCAATCCTTATTCAATCGTAATCAATCTTGGCTGTTCTTCTTGTTTCTGAACCTCCTTCGGGAATGCAAGGTGAAGAACTCCGTCCTTAAATGCAGCCTTGATATCCTCCTGTGTCAAAGCGTCCCCGACGTAAAAGCTTCTGTTGCAGGTGCCGGTGTATCTTTCTTTGTGCACGCAATTACCCTTGGCGTCCTTCTCCTCCTTTGTCATATTCTTGTGCGCTGAGATGGTAAGGTAGCCGTCTTTTAAGTCGGCTTTGATATCTTCCTTGGCATATCCTGGAAGCTCCATCTCTACCAGATAATTCCCGTCCTTTTCATGAATATCTGTCTTCATAATCTGTGCGGATGTGTGGTCGTAAGAACGGCTGAAAAACGGATCACTGAACATATCGTCGAATAAATTGTTGAAACCTCTGTTTGCTAATAACATAAATCATTCCTCCTTGAAAATTGTCTTATGGTTTATTATATCCCATAAGGTATGAAAATTATTTATTGTTTTATTTGCTATATATATTATATAACACATATTATTAGCAAAGTCAAGAGGTGAGTGCTAAAAAATATGTATTTTTTTATAATAATAAACTCAGCTTTACTTAAGGATAATTCTTCAGGGACCTGCCATAAATGGAACATTCCCCACAGTTTCTATCTTTCAATCAATCTTCCTGACAAAACGGTAATAAATCTCAATCTCCCCCACATTACGATAAAAAACGACAAAAGAACAAATAAACTGTGTCCTTTCACAAATTTATCTGTTCTGTGTTTTAATTCTGTGATAACAGTTCTTAGGAAAATCTTTATTTATACTCTGACAATGCGTCCAGCTTTGCGTGGTTTTGCAGAGGGATGTTTATCTTCAACAAGGGCATAACCTAATAAAAGCTGCATGACTGCGTAATAATCTGTACGAATATCCCATTGACGTAAAACCTCCTGTCCATAGGGATCTGCAAAAGCTGTCCACCCTGCGCCAATATAACAAGAGCCTATGCCCAACGAATCTGCCACTAACATCATGTTTTCAGCGGCAACAGCGCAATCATCGACAGCAAATAGGAAATTTTTCGGCGCAAACAAGGTGATGACCGTCGGGGCATCATAAAAAGCATTTTTTAAATTCGGGTCATCCGCAATGCTTGGCTGTTCTCTTGATACATAGCTTGTAGCAGTTGCCATTTTAGGATTTGAATTTGCACGCTTAATGCGTCCTAAGCGTTTATTAACTTCTTCATTTTGGCATACTGCAAATAACACGCCTTGCCGCCCGCCTGCACTTGGGGCATACATTCCTGCTTTTAAAATTTCCTGTAACGCATTTTCTTCAATCTGCCTTGTTTCAAAACGCCTGATAGAACGGCGGTGTAAAATAATATCCATCAATTCACTCATGAGATATTCCTCCCTGCTATGATATTTCTTTCCAACATTGCGGGTCTGCCGCATAAAAATTTCCATCTTTTCCACTTGCAACAGCGGGGCAACCACGGCAAAATGCCAACAGCTCACACTTTGCACATTTCTCAAACTTTGTGTATTCACGGTATTGTTCCATCTGGCATACCCATACATCAGCAAGCCTGTCCTCAAATACATTAGCGACCTTGCTACTTAGCACTCGGCGGCAGGCAAACACGTCGCCAGTCGGTAATATCGTCAAATGACAGTTCCCGCAGTTACATCCTCCATAAATCATTCCGTCTTCTGCTGCTTCGGGGATTTTAAACGCTCCCGTTTCATACTCATAAAGCGTCCATAAGTGGTCTTTCTTGTTAAAATATGTTTTACATCCATTTGCTTCATATTCTTTAAATTTCTTATCACAAACAGCAAGCAGATTTCGGTACTCCTGCGGCGTCATCCCCGTATTCTTTTCTTCGCTTGTAGGACAATAGCGGGAAAAAGCGAAGACATTTACGCCTGCTTCCACAACCGTATCTATGATGTCCGGCACTTCTTTCATGTTGGTTCCCGATACGGTTGTCATAATCACGGAACGTATACCCGCACGGTTAATGCACCCTATTTTTTCCAAAGTACAGTCAAATGAGCCAGGCTTACGGAACCAGTCATGGGTTTCCCTCATGCCGTCCAGAGAAAGCTGATATTTTTGACAGCCATAGTCCTTTAATTTCTTGCAGACTTCATCATTAAGATGAAATGGATTCCCCAAAATTGTAAATGGGATATTGTGTTCTTTCAGCAATGAGAGCAATTTCCAAAAATCTTCATGGAGTATCGGGTCTCCCCCAGTAATATAAAAGTACGGAAGCCTCTCATATACTTCACAAAAATCAAGGCAGTTATAAAGGGTTTCCTGCATTTGCCCAAAATTCATTACATCCAGTTTCTTGCAGTTGTTTTCAGAAAAAATATAACAATGTTTACACCGTTGGTCACATTCATCTGTTATGTGCCATTGAAAAGAAAAATATTGTTCCATATGTTCCTACCTTTCTAATTGCATAAATGAATAAAATGTGATTTGTCCCCAATGAGAAAGTCCCACTGAGTACAAATCACAAGCGATGGAAATACTACTTGCCACCCGCACCGCAGGCAGAAGGAGTTTCCGCAGGTTTATCGCCCGCACCGCAAGCAGAGCCACAAGCGGCAGGAGTTTCCGCAGGCTTATCACCTGCACCGCAAGCAGAACCGCAAGCGGCAGGAGTTTCTGTCGGTTTGTCGCCTGCGCCGCAGGCAGAAGCTGCGTTATTGTTATTCCATCCGGATAAATTAGAAAGTGCCATTGTCATGACCTCCTGTGTAAAATATTCAGCGAGTTTTGCTCCCTGTAATTATCATTGTACTTATTTCCCTTGTTCCCACAAGTACGCACTTTTTTATTGGGATACGCACTTTTTTGTAACCTTTGCGTATTTACAGGGTATTCCGCAAATATCCGACAACAAATTTTTTTCCTTTAGCAGATTCTATTGAATTTCTTTTCCCTTTACAGTAAAATATGGATGTAGCATTAAAATCTAATGTAGTATTTGATATGGAGTGTCTTATGATAAAAAAAGAAGAATTGCCTATTTGTCCAGTAGCTACCACTGTCCAGTTGATAGGGAGCAAATGGAAATTGTTGATTATGCGAAATCTGCTTGACCGTCCGTGGCGGTTTAATGAATTGCAGAAATCATTGGAAGGCATCAGCCAAAAAGTATTGACTGACAGCCTGCGTTCTATGGAAAGTGACGGTATTGTAATCCGTACAGTGTTTGCCGAAGTCCCCCCAAGAGTGGAATACTCTCTTTCTAAACTCGGCGAGTCTATGCGTCCAATTATCAGTGCTATGGAAACATGGGGGATATGGTATAAAAGCCAGATAGAATAAGCCAATTCTAAAATAATGGCAGCAAAGATAGGGCTGTTCTTCTTTGATGGGTATCCTAAATCTGGAATAAGATACCCATTTTCTTCGTGATATGTGCCGCCTAACTGTTCAAATATTGATTTCCTATGCAAAAACTCCTTTTCTGTATGGTTTGGTTTCTGAGGGGTATCTGCAAGCAATGTATCAGCAGGTTGTATGTATATGCAATCCTTAAGTTAAGTAATTATATCAGTTCACCTCTGAGCAATCTCCTCAATAATATTCCCGTCCAAGACTTCATTTCCCGCCCACAGCATTGCCGAAATACAAATCACAATATTCAACAGAATCATACCTGCCATCGGAAGAAGCGGCAGATTTCCATTGGCGTGCAGAAATAAAAATACATGCTGCAATGCATAATATAACACTTTATGCACCATCCCATACAGAACCGCCATAAAGAAGCCGGAACAAACCCCGTAGCACAGCCCTTCCTTTACCAGAAGCTTACGAAATCCCACATCCGTGATTCCCATTGCCCGAAGAATCCCAAACTCATGCTTTCTCGCCGTCACAAGGTACTGCATACTATTTAGAATATGAAAAACACTAATCAGAAGCAGGATAACGGCAATCCCATAGAAGAAAAACATTTTCTGGCGAAGGTAGTTCTCCTGCTGTTCAATCAACAAGGTATAATCCTTAACCAGACAGTTGGGAATCCCATCCACAACAGCTCTAATCTCGTCGGCAGCTTTGTCATGCTCTATCCCTTCTGCCAGCGAAATCCCGATACTGTCATACCCTTCAATCCCGAAATCCTCCGCCATCTGCTGATTTGTCATGATAATACCCACGGTACTGTTGTGTGAATCTCCGATATAATTGTCATTTTTTCCTAATGACCTGCTTACAATAGCGGAAACCCTGAATTCCTTTTCCTGATACCAGTCTTCTGGGCCTTCAAACCGCAATGCTTCTTCCGAAAGGCCGGTATCTTTTAAAACCTTCAGACGGATTACGTCCCCAGGGGCGATCGTAATCCCGTCATAGTTGCCCTGCCCGTCCATGATGGTTTTTAAGATAACCGTATCCTCCCTGAGCATGGACTGAGGGTCAATGTCTCCCTCAAGAAGATAGGAGGAAAGCTCTTGAAGCATCCGGTCTGAGTAACCGTAAACATTTACCTTCAAGCGGTAATCCGTTTCGCTCTGCCTGGTTATGGTTCCGTTGTACCGTTCCATAATAGCAGCATCTGGTTCAAAACCCTCCTCACCGGCGGTTTCCGGATAGAACTTGGGCCACTGAAAAATCCCGTTTTCCAGAGGAAGCTCTCCAAGGGTATATCGAACCGGCGACGTGAAGGCAACGCCGTCTAAAGCGTTCAGGGCGTTCGCGGCATGAGGGGAAATCACGTCCGACAGTCGGTGGGAGTCCTCATATACCTGGATATCTGAGGCAAGCCCGTCGTCGGCTTTGAATGTGAGCGCGTTGTGGATTCGGGCGTTTTGGATTACATAGGTAGTGCCAAGGAACAGAATCGCGCCAAGGGAAAGGGACACAATGATACCAAGAAACGTCCCTTTTCGTTCAAATAAGAACTTTCGGCTCAAGATTCCAATCATATTGCCGTGTCTCAAACTGTAAATTCTGCGGCTTCGTTTTCCTGCATGGATATTCTGGGACTGCATTTGCGCCCAGGTATATTTACGCATCCGGCTGACGAGAAGGAGGCTTACGAACAGCATCAGAAGCATCAGAAACAGCGCACTGCCTATGATGACCCCAAAAGAAATGTGAAAGCTGCCGGAATGGACTTCAATCTGCGACGCCACATCTCTGATATCTGCGGTATGTGTGCCGTTCTTTGTCATGCCGATATTCTGATTTACGAAAATATCGCCCATGCGGGAATAAAAGGCATTTGCCGCCAGATTCCCCATTGCCGCGCCGAGAGGATATCCTGCAAGCAGAATCATGTACAGCTCTGACAGGAGAAGCCCGAAGGTGGCGCGTTCGTCCATGCCAAGCGTCTGGAGGGTGCTGTACTGTGCCGTGCGTTTCCGAAGCGATACCTGGAACAGGCTGAATATGACGAAAGCGGTAAATATGCCAAGCGCCGCCAGAATCAGTTTTTCCGTCAGATTGTGGCTTTGGTTCAAGGTTCCCCAGAAATAGGCAAGCTTCCCCTCCGGAAGCGACAGAGCAGTCTTAAGGATGCTAAGGACGGAAGGGGAAGTATCTCCACCCACATAAGCAGTCAACGCGCTGACCCGTTCTATTTTGTGGATATCAAAATGAAAATAACTGGAAAATGCCGTTGCCTGGGAGAGTACGTTGCCATTCTCCGTGAATTTAACATAGAGAAAGGAATGATTTTCGGAAAGGTCTGTGTCTGGGCTTACGAAAACCTTCATATCCGTACTTGTTTCATCCCACTGGTCTGAGAGGATTCCGCACAGCGTATAGGTATCTCCATCCAGGACGATTGTTTTTCCGATTGCCTTTTCAACACCAAGATTGCGGATGGTACGCTCGGAGAGAGCAGCCTCGCCTGGGTTCTGAGGATATGCGCCTTTTAGGAGGCTTCTGTGGAACATTTCTATATAACCAGTGTCGGCGCAGACAAATGTGAGAGGGTAAGGAGTTTCAACTTCTTTTTTGACCGTAAGGATTCCTGCCTTTTCAACCGTAAAATGATTTGTGTGCAAGGAATCCTGCAATTTGTCAAAATCACCTTCATTCATGTCAAATTTATAATGAGAGTCCCCGTAAAT
>ERZ808041.267-NODE-267-length-49039-cov-25.592276_pt1 | contig 49039 bp, 41 predicted proteins | sample MGYA00380192_ERZ808041 | MGnify/ENA primary metagenome ERZ808041 (study PRJEB31490, sample SAMN06133412) | mouse gut metagenome | isolation source: Z1_1 | host: mice | place: China: Chengdu | collected 2015-05 ...
GAGCCAATCCAAATAGCAAATTGCCATCCAACTCTTGACCTCGAATTTGATTAACACTTTTTAAGAGACACTAGTGACGTATATTTAACAATCTGATAGGTCTTATATTCTATGGGAAAAATTGCAACTATGAAAATTTGGGATGTCGAATTAGGTCTTTCCATTCATATTAAGGCACCCAATAATCGGTATATTGTGATAGATTTAGGACGAAAAGAAAATTTTTCGCCCCTCGAAGAATTACGAGGTAAGGATGTGGGTTACATGGTAATTACACACCCTCATAAGGATCATATTGAAGATATAGATAACATATCATATGCGAGACCAGATGTTTTATGGAGAGTAAAGGACTTTACTCGTAGTGAATTGGTTTCTAAAGCTCAAAATTATTATGACCGCCAAATCATTAATCAATATTGTGATTTTGTCGAGAGTTACAATCGTGCTATTACTCCAGATGAATCCCCGAAGTCGGGTACTCCATTTGATGGATTAACTGCCGAAGTATTCTATACAAATGAATGCGGAAAATCAAACATTAATAATTTTAGTGCCATCATTGTCCTAAATTTATCGAATGTTAAAATTGTGATATGCGGTGATAATGAATCTGCATCATTTAACAAATTGATGGAGTCGACTTATTTTCAGGATTGTGTCAAGGATGCTAATGTACTGGTCGCAGCTCATCATGGCAGAGAATCTGGTTATCACAATGATTTTGTATCTTTGGTAAATCCATCGATTACAATTGTTTCAGATACAATTAATCCAGATACAACCGCATCCAGTAGATACAGCGCAAAAAGTAAAGGATGGAAAGTTTTTGATATACAGGGAAACGGAGAAAATCGAAAATGTTTAACTACGCGAAGTGATGGAATATAGAAATAGAATTTGGGGAATCTTCTGATCCTCAATATTCAGGATTACTTCATGTCACAAAAAACGTATAATAATTTCTTGATTTTATCGCCGCCTTTTGGCGGCCGAAATTTTCAGCAAAATCAACGGAGCGACTTCATCACGAGGTCGCTCCGCCTGCAATATTACGACTTGGCAAATGTTATTTCTTTTTGTTCAGCCATTCATCGCGGCGTTGTCTGCACTCTTTGAGAGTGGGGGCTACGCAGGAGAATAATTCTCCATTAGTGTCCCGATAATCGTATTGGTAATGCTTGCGCCGTGGGCGATAGGCGTTATAGAACACCTCGTATTGTTCAGTGCCGGGAGTTGTGGTTGTGCTTACTCCATTGGCGGTCATTCTCGTTGCCATAGTAATGCGGTGTTAGTATTCTACAATCAGTATCCGATATTCAAATGTTATATCGGGGTTGGTTATCTTCCTTTGTTTCAGCCATAGGTGGTGGCTGCCATAGCCATAGACAAAGTATCGGTCAAGGTCGTACTTGTCGGCAAAATCGGCTACTATCTGCCGTAGCGTTTCCTCGCTGTCAGCATAGAGAATGTGATTTACAAGCTCTATGATGATTTCGGCTATCTTATCATCAAAGATGATAGTCGGATGTTCAAATGTTACGTTCATAATAGGTGGTTTTTATGACCTGCGCCATTGCTGACGCAGGTCGGATTAAACATTAGGCAGTCATCCTCGCTCTGATTTCTTTTCGGTGGCTTGCGATAGCCTTCTCTATACGCTCCTGATACTGGCTCTCCTTGTTGCAGGCGGCTCGGCATTGTATCACTTTGAGAGTCTTTAGGTCGATCTCAACCGTTGCCACAATCCTGCCGTCTATTCGGGCAGAGAATACCAAAGTCTCAGCTTTAAGGTAGTATCGGCTGGTACCTACGCAAATACGCTGTGTATTGCCTTCCATATAGTATTCGTCAACGCTGTCAAGGGTCTTGATTTCTATCTCGTTGTCTGTGAACACAAGTCCGATAAAGCGACCTTTGAGTTCCTTGAACTTGGCTTCGTTTTCCAATGCCTTTATGCGGTCAGCCTCTCTGCGCTCCTTTTCCCGCTGGCGGTTGACTTTCCGCACATATTCATCGTGTGCTTCAACGAGATTGGATGGAGTTATCAGTTTCGGGGAATGGGTATCCCTGCCGAAACGCTCCAGCATCCGCAGATAGTCATACCACGTTGAAAGGTTCGGGATTTCATATCCGTGTCGCTTGGCGATGAGATACGAAGACCAAAAGTGCTTTACCTCTGCGGTGTGGTCTGCCATATATTTAAGCATCCTTATGTTGCCTTCTTTCAACAGTGTCTCGGCTTGCGGTGCGGAAAGGAGCATTGAGAAATAGCTGACGGGGCGGATGTTGTGGAAATTGCCGTCAAAGCCGTTTCGTGTCAGTTCCGGTATGACCTTGATTTTCGGATAGAGATACTGGTCTGCGATATACTGATAGGTATCGTTATCCTTTCTAATCTCAAAAGGAGAGCCGAAAGCGAAACAGTCAAGATACCACCCCATAGTGCGCTGAATAGCCACAAGCGAGGTTTTTCCATTCGGAGCAATCCAATACTGTCCTATTTCCAGAAAGGCGGGGGATGCCTTCATACCTTTCCGCATTTCCACTATCAGCAGGAACATACGCAATATCTGATACTTCCCACAAGTGGTTATCACGTTGAAATAGGATTTCTGCCGACATTTGCGCTCATAGGTTTCCTTGACTTTAAGTTTCGCCTTGCAGTTGGGGCAGGTGCATCTCTCGGCGGTTTCGTTCATCAGCCAAGAGTGTCCGCAGTCCATACAAGTGGTGCGTCCTTTGGGCAGACGGAAGGCATAGTGGTTGATAGTGTTGGTGAACGCCCAACGGCGGGGGGCGGTCGGGAGTGGGCGAAGATGCCCACTCTGTGCTATTACCGCTTGTTCGTATTTCGTTCTCGGTTTCATAGTCGTAATGTGTTAAAAGTCAAATAGACTTGGTTGGATTTCGGGTGCTTTCTTTTCGGTGGTCTTGTGTCTGCGCATTTTAGCCATTTCCTCGTCACGCAGTCGGTTGATGGCGTCCTGCCGTGCCTGCTCCTTTTCCTCCTCGGTAAGTTCTACCGTATGGTTCACTACCACTTGGCAGTTGGTGGGTATATTGCTTACCTCGATTTCGGGTTCATCCCAAAAGTGCATAGCCCAGCCATAGATTTCATCGTCGGTAAAACCGCAACATCCGCTTTTCTTGACCTCCCCGATGATATAGGCGCAACACTGCTCCATCGTCTTGGAGGGATTTGCCAGCCTTACCGCTACAAGAGGGTCGTTCTCAGCCCTTGCCATAAGATACCGGGCGATTGTGTCTTGGAACGCTTGTGTTCCTTTCATTGTGTTCATTGCCATAGTCGTAAATGTTTTAGAGTGTCGTTATCCAATAGATTATCCCTATTGCGGTGAGGATTGATATTATCCAGCCTGCGCCACGGAATATCGGTTTCAGTATCGCCCAAAGAAGCACACCTACAATCAGACCGGCTATTATCCCTATCACTCTCGCCGCCCTTTTTAATGCGGTATGAGCTGGAGAAGGAGTGAAGCTCGTATTTTTGATGTGTCTGTTGTTCAGTGTCATAAAGCGATATTTTTTTTAATGCGTATAATCGCTGTTTGAAGTTTGTTCGCTCGTTGACACACTTGCACGACGGGAGAAAAAGGGGTGTTCTGCACTCGCCGGAAAAAATACTACCGACCAACGGGAGCTGTGGAGATTTTTTCAGGCGAATGCAAAAGAATACCTCGTCCCGGCGTGTTCATCAACTCCGAGCGAACAGACTTTGAACTATGATTATAATCCGCACGAAACATAGAGCTGGCATCGCCCCAGTGGGTGACACTGAACGACAGACATACAGAAAGTGCTATCCATAAGAAAATAGCAATGCCCCACAATCATTTCCGAAAACTAATGTATGTAATACTTTCTCACCGATGACAATGTCAATATTTTCATTAGAAACCGCTATGACTGCCCCGGTATAAGGCAATGTATGTGTCGGGGACGACCCCGGAATTTATGGAGGGATCGGCACCGAAATAGTCTTTGCCGCCGTGGGCCGTAACAAACGGAGGGTGACGCGGCGGCTCAAATTCTTTATCAAGGAGCAGGCGTTAAGAACACGGGCTGTCGATTAGAAGTCTTGTGTGTGCGACATCTCTGTCGCAATCTCACAAGGCGTATGAGGCAGCCGGTGTTCAGCCGGCTCCTATAGTCGGCGTGCGGTCGGAGGGTGTCAGTGAAGCCTGCTTCGCCGTCACCCTCTGACGGCATAGCCGACGACAACACCGTGAGCCGCCACGCCTCTCGCAGTTTTCGCAGTGCTTCCCTATTGAGGATGAGAGTTTTGTTCTCTAATCTGATTTACGTTTTATTCCATAAATACTGTAAATTTGCAGTAAATTCGGAATGGAAAACGGACAATCATATATTTCAATCATTCTTAAATGCTCATTTACGCAGTGCGTGAACTATAAGTTGCCTGAATCTCAATATATTTTTGTAACTTTGCATATACAATACCACTGAATATATGGCAATTGATTTAGGCTACATACAGCATTTGGCTGAAAACCATGAAGGCGTTGACGTTGAGTTTAAGGAAACCACCGGACAGCTTAACCGTGGTATGGAGACATTATGCGGTATGATCAACGGCTCTGGAGGTGTCGTTGTGTTCGGGGTATCGAACAAAGGTAAAATCATCGGACAGGAAATCGGCGACAAGACTACCCGTGAAATCGGGGAGGCAATCAATAAATTCGATCCGGCGGTTGACATTCAACCGATATATGTGCCGGTTGACAATTCCGACAGGTATGTCATAGTATTCCGGACAGATGGATTGGAGACTGATAAGCCTTATATGTGGGATGGCAAACCATATCGTAGACATGACAGCGTTACAAGTGTCATGCCCCGCGAGAAATTCATCCGGCTTCATGAGCTTCAGCACGGATTGAAATACACATGGGAGTCTAAGGTAAATCAACAACTGACCATCGGAGACCTTGACGGACAGCTTATTCAAAATGTAATCCAGAGTGCCGTAAGGCGTGGCCGCTTGTCAAGTATCGCGCTTAACGACAATATTCAAACTGTACTGGATCGGCTCAAACTGATTAAAGACGGAGGCATCTGTAATTCTGCGGCAGTGCTGTTTGGAAAAGATTTCTATGATTATCCACAGTGTAGATTGCGTCTTGCCCGTTTCAGAGGTACGACTAAACGGGACTTCATCGACAATCGGCAAGAAGAAGGAAACATCTTTCAGTTGGTTGATGCAGCAATGGCATTCTTTTTCAAACATCTTAATCTGTCAGGCACGACACATCACCGCATTGTCCGTGAAGATGAGCTTGAAATCCCATACGATGCGCTGCGCGAGAGTGTCGTGAACTCACTTTGCCACATGAACTGGGGATATGAAGTTGTCTCTGTCGGGATTGCCATCTATGATGACAGGATCGAGATAGAGAATGCAGGCCGGTTCCCAGCACGCATATCGCCTGACGCTTTGATGCAGGAGGAAGAGGAACACCAGGGTAATACTTCGCTCCCTCCGAATCCTGTCATAGCCAATATCATGTATCTCGGCGGTCTCATCGAACATTGGGGACGCGGTCTGTCAATGATGGCAAGGGAATGTGAACGTGTCGGATTGCCGACTCCTACGTTCTATCAGAATGGCACTATTGTCAAAATCATTTTTGCACGACCCAAGGATACAGACAAGGATACAGTTGGAGTAAGTAAGAGTAAGTCAGGAGTAAGTAAGAGTAGGATAAAAATGCCTATTGCTACCGGATTATTAAAACTTATAAAGTCAATTGGCGAAGATTGGTATTCCTCATACGAATTATGTGACATATTGGGTTATAAATCGCGCAATTCATTTGTAAGACAATATCTTAACCCCGCAATACAAAATGGGCTTATTGTACTTGAAAATCCGGATAAACCCAATGCTCCGAACCAAAGATACGGATTGACATTGAAAGGCAAAGCCCTGTATTACGAGCGCCATGATAACGATAATGATGTTCAAAATGACCTGCAAAGAGTAAATGTTGACCCGCAAAATGACCCACAAACCGATTTAGAGGGTCAAACTGACCTTCTAAACGAAGAACTTGACCCTCAAAAGACAGCCATCATCAAGGCTATCAAAGAAAACAATGAAATCAGTCGTTCCGAGTTGGCAAATATAGCCGGATGTTCGGAAAGCACCATCAAACGACGGCTTAAAGAGTGGAAAATTGCGTGGCTTGGTCATCCCAAAACCGGGCACTGGGTATTTGTCAAGAATATTCAATAGCGATTATTAATAGGAATTTTTAACGCTGAAAACAGCCTGAAATCAGACTATTATAGCTACTTTTGCGTTGTAGATATACGAAGAACATTGAAATGTCCGGGTGTGCAAAAAGGGAACATCCATGATTTTCAAGAAATCTAAAGTATTGACAGACAACATAGTTGACCCCGTTTCGGGTAAATCTCTCCGGGGTCACAAGACAAAACATCAAAATGCAGAAAACCTCTGAAATTCAGCCGATTTCAGAGGTTTTTCGTTATCACTAACCGGCGTTTCGACGCAAAATATTGAAGCAGCGGGGTGGCCGAAAAGGGTACACTACCGACAGAGGTGCGGATTGTACCCTCGCGAGGGTTCTGATCGCTATCGTCCAACGGTTTACACCGATTTTCAGACCTCTAAAATCATAGTGTCGGCGCAGCCTTGGAGGGTACATTTTTTCATCGGACACCCGATTGTACCCTCAATTGTACCCTCGGACATCCTTACTGATGTGGTTTTCAAATCATTGCCTTGAAGTTTGCAAAACTGATAAAATTTTTGTAACTTTAATGTAACACTAAACCACATCAAAGTATGACCAACCAAACCTTTTTCAACGCGACATTCATCGCACGAAAGGCGCGGGTGCTACGCAACGGCGAAGTACCGATTATCCTGCGCATAACTATCGCGGGCCAACGTGCTGAGCTGAACATCAACCGAACCGTAAACCCGGATATGTGGGTTGCGGCAAAAGGTATGTCCAAAGGTAGAAGCCGAGCCGATGTCGAACTTAACCGTTACCTTGAAACTGTACGGGCAAAGCTACTCGCAATCCATACACAAATGGTTGCGGAGGGTGCGCTCATCAATCCCGACACGATGAAAAAACGCTTTCTCGGTGTTGACGAACAGGTGAAAATACGGATGTTCCTTGAAACTTTTCGCGAGAACAACGAAAAATACCGCAAGCGTCTGGAACTTGGCGATATCGCCGAGGGTACCGTACTCCGCTGGGAGCGTTGCGTGGTTTATCTCGAAGAATATCTAAAATCACACAAGAATGTCGAGGATATTCCCCTGCGTGATGTGACACTCCCGCTGATTGACGATTTCGAGCTGTGGTTGCGCACCGTAAAAGAGTGCGGCCACAACTGTACTATACGATATATAAGCACTATCAGGAAGATTTTTCGCGATGCCGTCAACTACAAATGGATTGATCACGATCCGTTTTACGGCAAAACCTATTCCAAAAAGAAAACCAATCGCGAGCATCTGACTGAGGCCGAATTGAACGCGGTGATGTCGCTTGACCTAAAACAGCTTCCACGACTGGAGGCAGTGCGCGATGTGTTCGTGTTCTGCTGCTTCACCGGTCTGGCTTTCTCGGATGTGTCAACCCTTACCGCCGACATGATTGTGACTGATGCCGACAGCGAGCAATGGATTCGGAAACACCGAGAGAAAACTGACGAACTCAGTTCAATACCGATTCTTGAAATTCCGCGTCAGATACTCGCTAAGTATTCCGGCCACAAGAAAATCAACGGCACCGGACGATTGTTGCCAGTGTTATCCAACCAACGCTGCAACGGCTACCTAAAGGAAATTGCCGATCTCGCAGGTATCCCCAAAAAGCTGACGACACACGTTGCCCGTCACACTTTCGCGTGTATGTCGCTCGACAATCATGTGTCGATAGAAACCATCTCGAAGATGCTCGGCCATGCCAATATAAAAACGACGCAGACATACGCGAAAATGCAGGACAAGACCATTTCAGAGGATATGGTAAAAATGCGTCGTAAGTTTGACAGTGTTGTTATGGCATGACCTGATGAATGACAGAAAATAAGTTCCACTCTGAAATGTTAAAAATTCAGCCTCGTTTTCGGACAAACTGGGTCATACTTGGACAAAGCCGGACAATCTGCGGAGATGTAGCAATTCGTAAGATTCCGAGACTTGACAAAGTGGAATTTATTTTGTATATTTATTTATATGACGATTGACAATTATGACGGCGGATTTTTCAGATACCGGGACCGTCTGACGAACCGCAGCCATGATTGCCAAGCTATGCAAAATGTATTTGCAATTCAAAGTTAGGATTTAGATGCAGATTTCACTGTCTCCTTCTGTAGAGTTCAATCCTGTTATATAATATAAGAACTGCTGACCGAATGAAACATTTGCATATCTGCAACAATATCGGAAAACAGAATTTGCAATATATTAATCTATCTATTGTAGCTACATAACTATGTAGCTGCATGGCTAATATCGGATAATGGCGTTTAATCAGTCGAAATACGATTGATTAAAGCTGTTTGGAGCTTTAGACAACCCATGAAACGCCCCGCAAGCGTGCGGCAACTTGTCGCCACAGGGGGCAACCACCGTAATGATAATGGAGGGGGAGCGAGTTTAGGCTAAGGTAATACCTGAGCCAATCGAGTACCTCGCACTCCCCCTCCATCATCACTCCAACCACTTTATCCACTTAATCATTACAATCATTTATGCGAAAGCAACTCGATTCACTCCCGCTTTCGGGATACAATAAGACGGACATCTTGGATATCCGCAATATAGTAAGGAGTATAAAGTTCTCCTGCAACGACCTCGCGGCAATCCGTGAACGGATGGAAAAAGCCGGTTATACCAGCTTCTCTACATTCGGGCGCGACTGCATACTGAACACCCGCATCATCGAGCGTGTCACCGTTGAACAGATGGCCATTCTCAACGAGATTATCCGCGAAAGAAATAATCTCAACCAGATTGCCAGAGCCTGCAATGCCGGACGATGCTGGAGCGTGGCAAATGAAGCATCAGCTCTGATCCGGAAATTGGATGCGGCAATCAGTCGGTTCAATGAAAATAAGGCCTAAAATATGATTGGCAAAATCAGTCACGGCAATTCGTTTGGCGATTGTCTAGATTACCTTACCCGCGTGAAACAAGACGGACAGCCGCCGGAAAAGCGGGTATGGCACATTATCGACAGCGATGGTGTAAGGCTGAACGTCGGCGAGGAAGGTTGGCGAAAGATGGCAGCAGCCGATGTAGAAAGGCCGACACTCACAAGATCTAAAATAAAAGACTCATGCGGACACATTTCTCTCGGTTTTTCTCCTAAAGACAGCGACCGCATGACTGATGATTTCATGCTTAAAATTGCGCACGAATATATGGAAAAGATGGGCATAACAGACACGCCGTATATCATCGTCAGACATACGGACAAGGAACACCCACACTGCCATATCATGTTCAGTCGTGTCGATTACAACGGCAAAATCATCAAGCCTGTCTCTAACCACTACCGTAACAAGGCAGTCTGCGCCGACATCACCAAGCGTCATAATCTGACTATGGGAACGGACAGTCTTAATCTCGACACCTCAAAACTTCGGGGTTCAGAGCGCAGCCGCGTAGAGATTATCCAAGCAGCCACCGAAGTGTTGCGCGACGCTTCCATCTCCGACTGGCCCGCGTTCAGGGATGCCCTTGCACGAATGGGAATCACCGCCACCGCTCTTTTCAGCGGAGAGGGCGATGAAAGAAAACTGAAGACCATCATCTACAAGAAAGGCCGTCATTCTTTCGTAGCCTCAAAAATCGGAAAGAGTTTCACCCCGGCGGCATTGGCGCGCGAGTTCAAATTCCGCAGCGAACAGACAGAACGGCAGAGAATGGCCACCACGCCCGATCCTGCCAACCGATGGGTTTATCTCGACGGCACCCCGATTGCACAGACAGAATTCGGAAGCGTTCAACTCACCCCTGAACAACAACAGGATTACATCAAAGGAAGGACGATCCGTGTAAACAACGCATATATCTGGTTTGACTACAAGACAAAGCAGCCGCAGGTATCGCGGCACAACCCCGATATGTTCTCCGACCGTGGATGTGGATTGCCCTTGTCTCCCGGAGCCGATCCGGAATATGCGGCATTTTACGGCGACCTGTCAGAACGGTTCCGGCAGGAGTTCCGACGTTTCCGCAAGCGCCACCCATCGCTGACCAACTCCGAGGCTATGCAGATGTTCAAGGCCAATTACGGCCAATCACATCGTTTGGGACATAGTTTGTAATTTTACGCTCAAATATGAACACAAAGTTATTATGCTGGAATAAGGGTTCGATTAAATAGTTTATTCAAATATCGTGTATATTTCAAAGATAGCTATTTAGGGTAACTTATTTCGTTGTATATTGAGTAACTTTGCTCTCAGTAATAGATTTAACAATGGTACCGGATAAAGAAACCAAATATTGCCAAAGTTGTGGTATGCCATTAGGAATTGAGGGTATTTCAGAATATGGTACAAATTCTGATAATACACTCAATCAGGAATTTTGTTCCTGTTGCTTAAAGTCCGGCCAATATCTTTTTGATTTCTCGAAGGAATACCTTATTTATCTTTGGGGACTTTTTCCAGATACTTATAACCAAATTGCGGGTACTAATTACACAAGTCAAGAACTGAGAGATGTTTTATTCGACAGATTATCTCAGTTAAAGCGGTGGAAACAAAAAATAAACACCGCTCATGTACATTATTACCATATTATAAAAATTCAAGAATACATCAATCGGCACTTATTTGAGGACTTAAATTCCGACAATTTATCAAATATCGCCTGTATGTCGATATATCACTTTCGTAGAGTATTTAAAGATGTTGTAGGTGAAAATGTCGGAGATTATATTCAGCGATTAAGGTTAGAATATATTGCTTTCAAGCTTATTTCAACAGACAAGAAAGTGTCAGAGCTGCTTGAAGATATAAATTTCCAAAATAAACACACTTTATCAAGAGCATTTAAGAAATATTTCAAAATGTCGATTCCGATTTTCAGAAAGGCATATTCAAATATAGCCCATGAAAACAGAACGATGAAACAACCAGATTATTCAATAAAGAGGCTTAATGGGATTAAAGTTGCATATTTGAAATTTGAACGGACTCATTGGAATAAGGATGCGTATTCTATCTTGTGGAGGCAGATAATAGAATTTGCGACATTAGCATAAGTTTAGATAGCCTTGATATTACAGAGATAAACAAATGTAGATTCTTAATAGGGATAACTGTTCCTATTTCAATGGAAATCCCTAAGGGCTTTGGGACTTTTGATATACAGCCTGGGCTATACTCTGTATTCACTATCAAAGGTTCTTACAATGAATTAAACCAGATATACCGTCATATTTATCTTGATTGGCTCCCCTACTGCAAGTATCGCCTAAAAAGTCAAATGACATTTGAAATATATCCCAGCACTCCGGATAAAGCCAACACAAACAACTTGATAACAGAAATTTATATACCTATTGAGGCAAAATGAAAGATAAAATAATTCAGTTTTTAGAAGATAATATATTGGGCAAATTGTTGCTTACAAGCACTCTCTATAAATTGGAGAATGACACGTTGGAAGGCGTATATAACGACAATATGACATTCTCAAATTTAGTGAGAACAAGCACCGGCTTCAAGCTTGACATGACAACTGTAACCCAAGAATTGGTTTACAAGTTAGATAGTAGCGGAGCAAGAACCTCTATAGTTAAAAATTACACGGGAACCAGTGTGTTTCGATATGAATTGGCCATGCGAAAAAGCACAAATCAACTCACTGGTTATATGCGCTGTATTTCAACAACCGTTCAAGATTCCACAATGGAAGCCATTGTTTGTGGAATATTCGATATCGCTTTTGACGGAAAAGAACTGAAATGGCAGGAACAGCAATTGCTGTACAGAGATAATCCTATCGGAGAAAATCTTTATAAGCCCGTGGCTTTTAATTCTAAGGTTCGCTTTTATCTTAGTGAAGGGAAAGCCGTATTTGAGTATTTACCAACACTGTGGGATATATCTCCCGATACTTTGGAAAAAAGATTGTCTAAAGATGATTATCCTCCATATATCTCAAAGGAACAATAACTAAATGGTGCGACAGGTACTAATAATTGACGACAACGTATCGGATTCCAACGCAATAAAAAGGCATCTATCAGGATTGCGTGCAGAGATTTATCAAGCGTTGCGGCTTGGTATGGCTAAAGAAGATCTGACAAAATTCAATAAAGGCGATATTGTAATTTGTGACTTCAAACTGCCTGACGGTAACGCCGTTGAGATGATGGAATGGCTTGTCAAAAAGAATATCGGATGCAGCGTGTTTGTAATAACGGATGTAGAAACGGTTGCGGATGCAGTGGCGTCGTTTCGTGCCGGAGCAAAAGATTATATAAACAAGCGTCTTATAGGAGAACTGCTTCTGCCGCAGATAAAGGCGTTGTTTGTGAAGAACGAAGCCAGCAATTTTCCTTTGCTGTTTTCTCGCAAAAGCGACGGATGCCTGCGTGCATATAGTGCAGCCCATAGGGTCGCACCAACAAACCTGAATATATTGATTATTGGTGAACGTGGTGTGGGGAAAGAGCCTTTGGCACAGGAGATATATGATCTCAGCACAAAAAGCGACAAACCATGCGTATTGCTTGATTGCGGAACGCTCCATTATCTTGCTCTAAACCATAATGCCAAACAGCCTATGTCGCTGCTGGATGCCGTGGCCGCACAGTTTCGCAAGGCGCAACGTGGGACGGCTATACTCGATAATATCGAGTTGCTGTCACCGGATATGCAATCTATAATTCTCCATGTACTTGCAAACAGCAAACAAGACACGCGAATCATCGCCACTGCCACACCGAATATTACAGAATTGGTGGCCGAAGGGAGTTTCCTCTCAGCATTATTCTACAAAATCAAGGAATTTACAATAACCCTTCCGCCGTTACGTGAGTGTCAAGATGACATCCTGCTGCTTGCCGATTTCTACTTACGGCACTACAACACTGAATTTGGCAAAAATGTAAAGCGGTTTGATAACTCCTCACAAAGAGCGATGCGTCTACATTCGTGGCCCGGTAATATCCGTGAACTTAAACACGTTGTACGTGTCGCCGTGCTGAAATCCCGTGGCGATATCATCTCGAAGGAGAATCTTGAATTTGACACACCGGCAAGCTGTATTCACATGAATTTCCGTCTTGATGATACCAGTCTTGAAAAAGCAAAAATCACCGCCGCCATAGCCCATACCGGAGGCAATATAATACAAGCTACCAAATTGCTCGGCATCTCCGAAAGAGCTCTCTGGGCAAAGAGGAAAAAGTATGGGCTGAAATAAAATCATGGTGGTAATACAATAAAAATGAATTATTATTAAACTTGATTATAGGGGAATTGTCGTAAATTTGTAATGTGATTATAAAGATCTCGTTCATTTAAAAATTAATCATTATTGTATGGGGCTAAATAAAGACAACCTAAAAAGATGGTGTAAGGTAAATTGGTGGTTGATAACGATTATTCTCGTTATTGTGACTACAGTTGTCTGTACAGTTACAGGCACAAATAATGAACTTAATGAATGGGCCGACTCCTTGACAAAATTATTAACTCCAACCAGCATTGTTCTTGGTCTCATTCTTGGTTATCCATTATTAAAAACTAAATTGACTGAAAGTTATATTGTTAAACAATTTGATATAATGGATAATGCGAATCGTAGTGTCCGCACTAAATGCATTGAATTGCAAGATAAATATGTACAGGCATACCGAAGTACACATCTAACAAAAGAATACATCGCTGAAGCACAAGCCGACTTTTTAGCATTGAGGCAAACCGCCATTGATGCTACTCCAGATGTATATAAATATGTGAATTTAATTTACCAATCATTAAAGAATTTACATAACATATATCTTAGATATGATGAAGAAAGAGGTTCAATGTTTGACTATAAAGAACAGTTGTCATCATGGCTAAATGAACAACTTCACAAGGTTTATGATTATTCTAAATCTGTTGGTTGTATTCCATGTGCTACAACAAAATCAAAAAAGCGCTTAAACAAGAGACTTAGTAAATTCGTCTCAGGCAATTCTTTTATTGAGGTTGAGGATATAGAACGCTCTATTGATTATTACCATAACTCTGCGCTGCTCGTTATCTTTTTTGGGAACAACAACCGGCTATTTAACTATGATAATCGAGATTATTTTCTAGCGTGCTATGAAGCTGCCCCATCGCCAAGTCCATTCGCACGCTTAATGTTTAATAGTTCAATATACTTCCCTCCAATTTTGAGAAGTAAACAGATGATTATTTTCAATAAAGCAGAGCTATTCCTTATTGGCTATTCAAGACGCGTATCAACAGGCGCCAATGGCAAAGAACAATATTATATTTGTACTTATGCCAATATCTCTTGTATATCCTTTGTGAGTGGCATGATTAGTAATTTGAATAGTTTGGAAGATTATGAAGATGGTTATTTGGATATTCCATTTTCAATTGATAATATTTCAGATTTTAATAAATATGGAGAAATAATACAATTTAGAATATCTGTAGAAGAAGCCGAAAAGAGATATAATGATGGCATTGGATATAGATTACAGTCACGATTAAAGGATGAAATGAAATAAATGTCCCACTTTTTAGAAATATGTTACATGTCAATGGTTGCGTTGTTATAATATTTCAGTTATTGACATACAATGTATCTTATTAACGAAATGCATAGGAATATTCAGTCCCAAAAAGATGTTATAGAACATACAATTCACAACGCTATGTATTAGACAAAATTCGTATCTTTGCAAATTATAAAGAACTTTTCAACTCATTATATCATGTTTTTATGAAAGCGTCCAGACAATCTATTTCAAGCGAATCACTTAAGAGGGTGATTATTCGTTATGATTTTAAGGGCGTAACATCCATAGATACATGGATAGCTGAGATAAAGACGAAATATTGTAGCAAACTTTTTAGGGAATACAATATCGGAGAATACGGACAAGCTACTATTGATCTTCGAAATTTAGAAGAAATTTCTGAACGTCTTTCCATCCCATTATCTGAAGTCAGTCGACAACCAATACATCAATTTTCAGGAAGCACCTTTGATGGCCTTCAAGATTCTGTTCAGCTTGAAATTACTAAATTTTCAATAACATTAGTTATTGAATGCAGAAATTATGTCTCGATAGACCCTTATTTAGATTTCATTAATAAACTAGTTTTGTCCTTATTAAGCACGGATGCATTTATACGTATTGAACGAATAGGCATTCGTAAGTTCGATGGTTTTCAATTTGATAATTGGGATGACCTTGAGTTAAATCTAAACTCGTCAATAATTGGGTCTTTAAATGATCTAATTAAGGATACTGCACTTCTTCGTGAATACACAGATAGTTGGTATTGGGAACAATTCAGATCAAAAATTAATTTCACCCGTAAAATACGCAATGTTCAATTAGTTTCTGAAAAGCATGTATATCAAGTCATATTGGATATGGATGCTTATACCGACGATGAAATTTTGCGAATCCCAGATACAATTAATCCGGATTTCCTAAAAGGCGAAACGTTAAGATTAAACGAAGCGATATTTGAGATTTTCAAGAATTCTATAACAGAACAATATATTTCGAGTCATGCAAAAGAATGATACTGAAATATTTGAAACAATATTTGAAACTCAAAATGTTGTAAAGGCAAGTAGATCTGTCTTAAGCATAAGACATCGTGAGTTTAATATTATTCAGCGTGACGCAGATGACACAATTTGCCTATCCTTATCGAGTACCTTTTCGGGCAAAGTAGAAATCTATCAACGCAGAATCATAAAAATAGTAAAACATTAATAATGTATGAATAATTTCAACGTCTCTACGTGTGAAAATTTACTTATAAAAATATTTGTTATCGGGTACAAAAAGCGCGGAGAGAGCATTGTTGTTTTATTCTTAGATAAGAGTTCTAACACTGTTATATATTCAATAATAATTGATTCATTTAAATATTGTAATATCAATAAGACAATTGAGATCCTAAATTCATATAACATTGAATCTATTGATATACTTTGTTGGTCTCACCCCGATTTGGATCATACATGGGGAATTGATGAGTTGCTAAAAGTTTATTGTGATGATACAACTAAAATAATATTGCCATTTGCTTTATCAGATCCATCCTTTAATTCGTATAAACATAATAAACGAGACAAAGAATACCTAGAATATGTTTTCTCTTTAAATAAAATTTCTCAACAAGCCTGTATATCGTCCTCTGTTGCTCCCAATGAATTTTCCAGAGTAGATAATTTTACAATCATGGATGTTGTTGATAAGATTTCGGTTACTATTGATACCCTGTCCCCTCATTCAACATATGTAAATTATCTTATCACAACCAAAGGTAAAATTGATAAGAATCAGCTATCAACCGTACTATTTGTAACGGTTAATTCATATAAATTTGTTTTTTGTAGTGATATTGAGAACGATTCAATTAGGTTCTTAAATAAAGCCGCTTTTAGCAATCCTATATTCATAAAAATTCCTCATCATGGCTCCCAAACTTCAGATGCTATCCTTTCAATAATGGATACATCCTTGTCTAATACGATTAGCTGTTCCACAATATATCATCGCCATAAATTACCCAATAGCATTATTATGAATAGGTATAGTGACTGTTGTGCTCAGGTTGATTGCACAGGTTCAAATGGAACTGATTTATTTGGAATTGTAGAATATTCATTCGATTTATTTGAACATCAGACTTGTGATGTTATATATCATGGACTTGCGGTTAATCATTCATAAAAATTGTGTACAACAATTGTCCACAGGCTGGCATAGGGGTTTCGGTAATTTAAATCAATATACTGCATGATGATATGAAACAGACAATCAAACATTACAATGGTGCTGTTACATCGCATATTTCAGAATGCCGATGCATACAATGCCCCTTGTAAATCTTAGAAAAGGTTATATCGATACAACCTTTTCCAAGAATTATTGCTAACTTTGTGCGGATATAACATGAATTCCGTATGAAGTATCTCAATATCAAAAAAGCGCTTGCCGCTTGGCAGAACATACAGCCTCTATCTGAGAAAGACAGGGAGAGGCTTAGCCGTCGTTTTACCGTGGATTTCAATTACAACAGCAATCATATCGAGGGTAACACGCTGACTTATGGGCAGACAGAAATCTTGTTACTGTTCGGCAAGGTAATCGGAGAGGCTGATGTGCGCGACATTGAGGAAATGACAGCAAGTAATGTCGGTCTGCGGATGATGACAGAGGAAGCTGTGGTTAAGGATATGCCATTGACGCAGAATTTTATACGGACTTTGCATAAGACTCTCTTACGCGATGATTACACAATCTATCGTAATTTGCGGGGCGGTGTGCAGACAAGTTATGTAATACACGCAGGGCAATATAAGACAAGGCCCAATAGCGTAATCACAAGATACGGTGACCGATTTGAGTATGCCTCCCCGGAGGAAACTCCCGGACTTATGGCTGATTTAGTTGACTGGTACAATACTGCTGAACAGGAAGGAAAATTATCTCCGGTTGAGTTGGCTGCGTTGTTCCACTACCGCTATATCCGCATACATCCCTTTGAAGACGGCAACGGACGTATAGCCCGACTGATGGTGAATTATATTCTCACTCGCCACAATTATCCGATGATTGTAGTCCGCAGCCGCAAGAAAAGCGAATATCTCGAAGCACTCCATCAGGCAGATCTCGAAGTAGGCCCTGTGCCGAGCGACGGCGCCCACGCAGACATCAAGGATATACGCCCGTTTCTAAAATATTTCAACGAACTGGTAGCGACAGAAGTATATAATGATGTATTGTTTGTAAGCGAGAAAAATGAAAATGTATGGTGGTATGACGGAGAACGGATTGCCTTCCGCACTCCCAATTATACTAAAATTCTGAATGCTATGCGTACCCAACCGACGCTGACACTCGCAGACATGAAAGAAGAAACTGGCATCAGCATTACGGCCATTCAAAAACTGCTCGACCAACTTATTTCAAAAAAGTATGTTGAAAGGGGAGAAAAAGAAGGCAGATGGCGAGTGTTCGTGACGCAATAACGTCAAGGGATTGGTTACTTAATTTTCTGCTAAAGATTGTTGTATCGAGCTACTTTTTGTTGTAATTTTGTAATAAACATAAGAAGATACTTATTGTGATATTTTTATAATGTATACATCATTCTCCCAATATATCTCTGAGATTGATTTTCTCAGTTATTTTGATAAAGAGATTCTGCCTAAAAAAGGTGGAGGCAGGGATCATATGTCTCCATCATCTTATCGCAAGACCTTTATCAATGAAATAGAATGGTTAAAGGAGAAATGTATATCGGGAGATTATAAATTTTCTCCCTATCAAGAAAAATTAATTTTGAAGGGGAAAAATAAACTACCTCGAGTACTTTCAATTCCAATCGTTAGGGACAGATTTGTACTATCTATACTTAGCGGTTATTTAAATGATGTCATCGGTTTACAACATGAGGCCCCTAATAGATACATATTTCAGGTCTTAAAATATATTCAAGAAAATGACAATAAATCAATTTCATATTTTAAAACCGACATAGCATCTTTCTACGACAACATAAATCATTCTGTTCTAATTAAACAATTATCAAATAAGATTGATGGCTCTGCATTAAAACTGGTGTTAGGTGCAATCATAACTCCTACAGTGTCCAATTCAGTTGATATAAATCAAATCAATACTATCGGTGTTCCTCAAGGGTTATCTATATCAAATATATTGGCTGCAGTATATATGGAGGATTGTCATAAAGCTCTGAAAAAATCTTTTGAAGGAAGTCTTTTTTTGAGATATGTTGATGATATTCTGGTATTGACGTCGGGAACTTTTGATATTAATGAAAGAATAATTAGCTATATTTCGCGTTTTAATCTTGGTTTAAAGCTATCAGAGGAAAAGACCAAATTCGGTCAAATATCAGAAGATAGTTTTGACTATATCGGTTATCATATAAATGGCAGTAAAATTTCGATAAAGAAATCTAATCGCGACAAATTTACTAATCGTATTGTCAGACGCTGCTATCAAGCAAAATTGCAGTATGTTGATAAATTATTACGACCTCGATTCATCACTGATGAGAGTGAGTTTTGTGAATATACTGAGGCTGATTTAAATTTGATGATTTCGGGCTTCCGAGTTGCTAATCATAATTATGGCTGGATTGCATATTTTCAGCAAATTACTGACTTATCGATTCTCTATCAAATTGATGCTCTAATTAAAAAATCTATTGGAAAAGATTTATTAGAGAAACTTAGAATAATTTCGATAGTCCGAACATACTTTGATATTAAACATAATGATGGGCGTTCAATATTAGTAGATTTTGATAAAATTTCCAATAGAGGGGAACGCATCGCTTATCTAAAAAAGTTTGGTTACTATAAAAAAATGAATCGGAAGATATTTCAGATGAAGAAGTCGATAGAAGATTCAGTAAAATGGTGCAAGACTTTATTAGAAAAAGTGAAATGGACATTAGAGAGTTATCATAATTTTAAGAAGGAAGGGATGTCTGCATATGCAGGACTGGCTTTAGTCAGTATATGTAAAACTATCCTCTACATTGGGACATTTGGCCGTTTAGACGGAATCGTTTCGCGTTTTAATTTTATTCCCTTCCTTCTTTTTATACAAATAATATGAAGGACCAATTAAATAAAATTGCTGACAGATGCTGGAAAACAGCGGTAGCCCGTTTTGAATCTGCAAGGAGAATGAAGCGTTGCCATAATGCATCTACACTATGCATTGCAATGTTGTCGCTGGAGATAATTGTAATAAACTTGTTGATATTCATTAAATCCCTTGAATTAAACGATGTAGTTATTACGATTACAACAGTTTGCTTATCAATGTTTGTACTTGTCCTATCGCTGATTGTTTCGCATCTAAAATATGAAAAACGAGAAGAACAATATCATGAATGTGGATTAGAACTATCAAATTTAGAAACGGATATTAAAATATACCTTGCCTGTGACAAAGAAATCTCGCATGAGACATTGAAATATTATAATGATCAGTACAATGCCATTCTTCGAAAATGGAATTTAAATCACTCTGACATTGATTTTGAATGGGCAATTTATAAAAACGAAAAATTGCACAAAAATGCACCTGAAAATATTAATTGGAGGAGGAATAATCTATTAGAATTAAAATGGCATCTCTTAAGATCTGATAGTATTTACAATCTTCTTACAGCGTTAGGATTTATAGCTATCATTTTCATTATTGTATTTAGCCACCCGATTGAGACTCCTACAAAAGGTTCTAAAAATCCATCTATAGAAACTCAGAATTTGCATATATATAAGCATACATCGAATAATGATACAATATCCGAATGTAATTGCATTTTTTTCTGATATACATTTTTTAATTATAATATTTGACAAATGCTCATATAGTTTTATTAACTTTGCAATAGAGTTCTTGCAGCGGCAAGGCAATAATTATTGAAAATCGCAGAAGCAGAGAGGTGGCCCAAGAGGGTACGTTCTGCATTTTGACCAAGATAAACGTATTGGGCTCCAGTGAGTTGGCGAAATATTCAAAGCCTCTCCGGGGTCACAATCAAAAATGGCAAGACGCCGCAAAGCGCTGAAAATCACTTGATTTTCAGCGCTTTGCTTTTGCCTAAATTTCAGTCTGCGCCAATACAGAGTCTGTGAGTGGGTACTTATTCAGCCGATGGGTTTTCTGCCGCTTCTTTGGCCGCCTCTTTTGCCTCATATTCCTCTTCAGCAGCTTTCAGGAGAGCCTGCGACTTGGGATCCGTCTGCCAGTGGAACGGTACGAAATCTCTATTGGGGTTGACCCATGACGGTTTGCGGAACGCCAGAATGATGAAGGGCAGTATTACAAACAGGGCGACACCTCCGAACAGAACGGCATACCATACCGTCTTCGAACCCATTGCGATCTGGTCCGGCGGAAGGAAGCTGAGCACAAATGCCAGCAGCGAACCGAGGAATCCGACGCCGGCGACAACCCACAGCAGCAGGTTGCCCTTGGCTCCGATGCGGAACGGACGTTTGGCGTTTTTCATCGAATAACGCAGACGTATCACCGATGCGAACATCAGCAGGTAGGCGATAAGGTAGAGCAGTACTGTGAGTTGCGAGAGAATCTGGTAGAAGCTTTCTACCGAGGGCATCACGACAAACAGCAGTGAAAGCAGCGTCACGGCTCCGCCCTGAACGAGCAGTATGTTTCTCTGCACGCCTGCCTTATTGGTTTTCTGGAAGAACGGGGGCAGATAGCCGGCCTGTCCCACGGCGAACACTCCCTTCGACGGACCTGCCACCCAGGTCAGCACGCCTGCCAGTACACCCATTGCCAGCGCTATGGCGATTATGGGAGTGAACCAGTTCATGTGGAAAGTCTGGAAATAGTTGTCGAAGCCTACGAGAAGACTTTGTACAAGATTGATGTCTTTCGACGGGATGATTACGCCGAGCGCATACGTGCCGAGCACGAATATCAGTACCGTGACAAGCGCACCGCCGAATACGGCTTTCGGATAGTTGACGGTAGGATTCTTGATGTCACGTACGTGCACGCCCGACATTTCCATGCCGGCATAGAAAAGGAATATTGAGGCTGCCAGCACTACGTTGTCGAAGTTGGAGAGGTCGGGGAAGAAATCGCCGTGGAAGTTCATCTGCGACTGGCCTCCGGTGGCAAGATATACGACACCGCATACCACGAGTATGCCTGCGGGAATGATGGTGCCCACCATACCTCCGATTTTAGAGATCTTACCGACCCAGCCCAGTCCTTTCATTGAAATCAGGGTGGCAATCCAGTATATGGCGAGCACTGCCGCTATGGTGTAGAGTTTATTTGCGGCCAGATGGGAGTCGGCAACGTGGTCCATGCCTATGAATGCAAGCGAAACGGCGCCGAACGTAAGCACGGTAGGGAACCATATGGTGCTCTCGACCCATTGCAGCCAGATGCCCAGAAAGCCAGCTTTGCTGCCGAACGCTTCGCCAATCCATCGGAACATACCGCCCTGCTGGTAGGGAAATAGTGAGGCGAGCTCGGCCGCCACGAGCGATACGGGAATGAGGAAGACAAGGGCTGCGAATAGGTAATAGAATGCCGAACTTACGCCATATTCGGCTTCGGCTGGGAGTCCTCGCAAAGAAACTACGGCCACTATGTTCATTATCATCAGCGTGCCGACGCCCAACTTGGCGGCCGACTTTACGGTCGCTTTGGTGGAGGATGTGGTTGTTGTAGCCATAATGAGATTTTTTTAATTGTTTGTTAATCTTTAGAAGCCCGTTTCTAAACAGCCTTTAAGTCTGAGATAGTGACCCTGTCGCCGTTCATGACGCCAAGCCGTAGAATATGTGCGAATTCTTTTACGGCCGCCTGTGCCTTGACGGAATTTCCGGCTGTGTCGAGTGGCGGAGCGAAAGCGGCTATGCCGAGTACGCCGGGGATGACGCCGAGCACACCTCCGCCGACACCGCTTTTTGCGGGCACTCCGGAGGTATAAAGCCAGTCGCCTGAATGTTGGTAGAAACCGACAGTGGCGATAAGAGTGGTGATTTTGGGCGCGATGGCCGGATCGAACACGCTTTTATGTGTGAGGGGATTGATGCCGCCTGAGGCTATCGTGGCCGCCATTACAGCCAGTTGCTCCGATGTGATGCCGAGGGAGCATTGGCGCGTATAGAGGTCGAGGCTCATGTCGGGGTCATCATAGATGCGGTTGTAGTTTTTGAGCAGCCATGTTATGGCCCTGTTGTTGAAGTTGGTGGCGCTCTCGCTTTTGTATAGCTCGTCGATGAGCACAGGGGCCGAGCCGCAAAGGTCGGTGATGTTGCCCGTTATCGCTTTCCATTTGGCATCGGAGTCACCTTTCGGGTCAATCATGGAGCATGCCGATATAGCGCCTGCGTTGACAAGCGGTGTCGACGGGTGGTCATTCTCCAGGAGTATGGCGAAGATAGAGTTGAACGGGAGGCCGGTCGCATCGGCGCCTATTGCCTCAAGCACTCCCTGGGGTGTATGCTGCCGCATCGCAAGGATGGCTGTGGGGACCTTCGACACTGACTCTATGCCGAAGCGGTAGGCCGTATCTCCGAAGTTGAAGGCCGTGCCGTCGGGCAGCATCACGCTCAGCCCGAAAAGTGATGAGTCGATATTTGCCAGATATGGAATGTAGTCGGCATTCTTGCCTCCCGATATTCCTGATGCATAGGTGTAGGCCTGTCGTGCGGCTTCCTCTATCTGCCGGCGTGTAAGTATGATGTCCATATATATCTGCTTTGGGTTAAAATAGTCCGACAGCCGGCGCCCGACCGTAGTCATCGGTGGCCGCCGGCTGTCGGGAATATATGTGGCGGAGATTGACGGTTTACTTACCGGTGTGGTTGAATGTCTTTGCCACGAGAGGCACGTTCTTCTCCATCGAGATACGTGTGGTGGTCGGGTATTCGAGCGCGTTCAGTTCGGCGACGGCGAATCGGATGTCGTTCAGGAGCTGGTCGGCCATGTCGCGGCTGAAGCCCTGTTTGCACAGCACGCGCATGACGACGATGTTCTCGATATTGGCCGGCAGTGTGTAGGCCGGTACCATCCATCCTTTCTGGGCAAGTTTGTCCTGAAGGTCGAAGAGGGTCCATTTGGCAGTCTTCTGTACTTCGGGCTTCATAAGCCACGTGAAGATAGGATTGGGCACATCGGGCGAGTAGGGCTGGAATTCGGGCATAGCGCTTACCTGCGAGTGGAGGTATTTGGCTACCGACAGCGAGTTGAACTGGACGTTCTTGTAGCCCTCGAATCCGAGACGTATGAACTGATAGTACTGACCCAGGATCTGTGCGGCCGGACGCGAGAAGTTCAGGCCCACCTGGCTGATTTCGGCGCCGAGGTAGTTGACGCTGAACGACATTACGTCGGGGAGATATTTCTTGTCTTTCCATACTACCCAGCCCAGACCCGGGTATACAAGGCCGAACTTATGGCCTGATGTACTGATCGACAGCACCCATTTGAGGCGGAAGTCCCATTTGACATCGGGGAAGAGGAACGGCAGGATGAAGCCGCCTGTGGCTGCGTCGACGTGGATAGGTATGTCATATCCGGTCTTTGCGTTGTATTCGTCAAGAGCTTTGTCGAGGGCTTCCACGTCGTCGTTCAGGCCCGTCCAGGTCACACCCTGGATTGGCACAATACAGATAGTGTTCTCGTCGCACATCTTGAGCGCTTCCTCCGGGTCGAGGGTGGTTTTCTCCAGTGTCAGAGGCACGGTACGCATCTCTATCTGCCAGAGCTGGGCGAATTTCTCCCATACCACCTGATAGCCCGTAGAGATCACAAAGTTCGGCTTGTCGAACGGTTTGCCCTCTTTCTGACGGCGTTCACGCCAGCGGATCCAGGCTGCGATGCCGCCGAGCATACAGGCTTCCGACGAACCGATTGCCAGCGCTCCCGTTTTCCATTTGGCGGTCTCGGGAGTGTTCCACAGATTGGCCACTATGTTGATGCACTTGCCGTTCATTACGGCAACGCGCGGATATTCGGTCTCATCTATATAGTTGATGTTGATGGCCTCGTTCATAAGACGGGTGGCATATTCATCCATGTAGGTGGTTACGAATGTGGCCAGATTGAGTCGCGGCTGAGTCTGCGCGAAAGTCTCGTCTTTTACCATCTGGTAGGCGATTTCAGGAGTGGTGGGGCCGGCCGGGATACGGTCAACGGGAGCTGCCTGAAGCATGGCGTCTGAACCGAACACATCGGTCTTGGCATCGCCATTGCGGAAGTTGGGGTCAAGTTTTGGATCGAGCATATTAAATTGGGTTTTATGAATTTTTTCAGGCAGATAAATAAGATGTATTTTTTCTTTCGTATGTTACAGTTATTTAAGTCCTGTCTTTGTACTATAACATTATCGGTGCCGCAAAAGTTGAAAGACGTCGTATAAAATTTTAAACAGCCTCTTTGTCTCGGTATTTTCGTTTTTGTCGGCATACCGAGGGAACAAAACAGCCGGCGCATTGTTCAGTTTCTATAACCCTATTTATTTGAAATGGACTGGATAGTACACACATTGCGCGATAACCCGTCGCTTGCCGTGTTCCTCACGCTCGGAATCGGCTTTTTTATAGGACAGCTTAAATTCAAATCCTTCTCGCTGGGAACGGTGACTTCTGTGCTGCTCGTAGGCGTCCTCGTAGGACAGCTCGATATTCCCGTGCCCGGACCTATGAAAGATGTGTTCTTCCTGCTGTTCCTGTTTGCTATAGGCTACAGCGTGGGTCCGCAGTTCTTCCAGGCACTCAGGGGCGACGGACTCAAGCAGGTGCTTTTTGCTGTAGTTGTGTGCGTGCTGTGTCTGCTTTCCACCTGGGGCGTGGCACTTTGCATGGGATACAATGTAGGTGAAGCGGTAGGCCTGCTGGCCGGTTCGCAGACTATGTCAGCCGTCATCGGTGTAGGCACCGATACAATCAATTCGCTTGATATAGCCGATGCCGAGAAACAGAAAATGATTGGCATGATACCCGTGTGCTATGCCGTGACATATGTCTTCGGTACCATCGGCTCGGCCTATCTTCTTGCCAATCTCGGCCCGAGACTTCTCGGAGGTATTAAAAAAGTAAAGGCCGAGACCGCCGAGCTTGAAAAGAAACTCAATTATGGCTCCGCTTCGACCGACCCCAACTATATTAAGGCGCAGCGTCCGGTGGTCTTCAGGGTCTACAAGGTGACGGATTCCTTTTTCTCCACGCCGCGCAGTGTGGCCGAGGCCGAGGACTATTTCCTGCAGAAAAAGAGAAACATCTATCTCGAACGCGTGCGCACCGCTTCCGACGGGAAAATCTATGATATGAATCCCGGCCTTGACATAAAAATATCAACAGGCGATGAAATCGTGCTCAGCGGACGCCGTGAGTTCATAATCGGCGACGAGAGCTGGATCGGACCCGAAGTGGAGGATTCCGCATTGGCCGATTTCATGGCCGAGGACCTCGATGTCACCGTTGCCTCCAAGACCCTCGCCGGCATGACGGTCGATGATTTACGCCGGCAGAAATTTATGTATGGCGTAGCTATAAAGAGCATATACCGCGGTGGAGTGCCTATACCGGTCCTCGCGCAGGTAAAGATTCGCCGCGGCGATGTGATTTCCGTTGTCGGACTTGAACGTGAGGTGAACGCAGCCGCCAAGGAAATAGGCTATGCCGACCGCCGCACCACAAAGACCGACCTTGTGTTCGTAGGCCTCGGCATATTCTTCGGCGGTTTGCTCGGCTCGCTGTCAGTGCATATAGGAAAGATACCTCTGAGCCTGAGCATCAGCGGCGGAGCGCTTATTGCCGGCCTTGTGCTCGGCTGGCTTCGCTCCAAGCATCCTACCTTCGGCCGCCTGCCACGCTCCTCCGTGTGGCTGATGGACAACCTCGGACTTAACATGTTTATCGCAGTGGTAGGCATCTCCTCCGGGCCATCGTTCATCTCCGGGCTGAAGGAGGTAGGCGTAATACTCTTCCTGATGGGTGTTATAGCCACCTCAATACCTCTCATACTCGGCACAATCATCGGTAGCCGCATATTCAGATTCCCCTCCGCCATAACGCTTGGTTGCTGTGCCGGAAGCCGTACCACGACAGCCTCTCTCGGCGCCGTGCAGGATGCGATCGGCAGCTCGATACCGGCAATGGGCTACACCGTGACCTACGCCATAGGCAACACGTTGCTCATCCTATGGGGCGTAGTGATCGTATTGCTGATGAGCTGACGCCATCCGTCCCCGCTTCCGCAGCGCGTGAAATTATACATACCGGAACTCCCCGCCGCCCGGAAATCCTCTTGGATTTTTCAGGCGGCGGGGAGGCGAGCTTGTGCAGATTCATTCTTTGTCGTGCAGGGTTATGACGGTTATCTCCGGAGTCGCGCCCAGACGCATGGGGATGCCTACCGTGCCGAGGCCGATGTTGACATAGAGGCTGTGGCCCGTGCTGTCGCTGTACAGCCCTCCCCATGTGGGATACCGCCAGGCCGCTGGTGAGAACCGGCCTGCGCGCATCTGCATGGCGTGTGTGTGCCCCGACAGTGTCAGGGCTATGTTCATGTCCGGGTGGCCGGCGATGCTGTCGGTCCAGTGCGTGGGATTGTGCGACAGCAGCACCTTTATTGTGGAATCTGACGGCGTGGGATACGCCCGCAGCAGGTCGCCGCGCGTGGTGAACGGAGGCTCGCCGATGTTTTCCACTCCTATCAGCGCTATGGAGTCGCGGCCGCGCCGCAGCATCACGGTGTTGTTGTCAAGCATCTGCCAGCCCATGCGTCGTTGCATCGCGCGGAGCGAGTCGGCGTCTGCCCTGTGAGCCCTCTCGTCGGCCCATTTGAAATAATCGCCGTAGTCGTGGTTGCCCATCACCGAATATACGCCCATTGGGGCGCGGAGTGCTGCGAGGTCACGTACAAAGGGACGCAGCTCGTCGCTGTGGCGGTTTACGATGTCGCCCGTAAAGACCACCACGTCGGGGTGCAGACCGTCGATGCGGTCGATGCATCGCCTGATGTATGCCGCGTCCTGGCCGTAGCTGCCCACATGCCAGTCGCTTATCTGCACTATGCGCAGCCCTTCCATGTCGGCTGGCAGGTCCGCCACATATACCGGCACTTCCCGCACGTCTATGCGGAAGCGCTCCACGAGGGCGCCCCACCACATAAGGCAGAATACGGCGCAGCCTCCGGCTAAGCCCAGAGCCGACAGCCACCGCAGCCTCCGGCGGTGCCACAGTCGCGGCACCGAGGCCGCAAGGTCGGCGATGATGAATACATATTTTGGAATATAAACGCTCCAGTAGGCATATATGGCCCACATCAGGCGCAGCAGGAACGCGTCGTCACCCATCCGCTTGGGCACGCATATGATGCCTGTCCAAAGCGCCGCCAGCACGATGGATAAGCCGGCATGGATGCGGCTCGTGAGCCTGTGGCCGCGCAGACGACGGAAGATGTAGAGGTCAGCCGCGAGATTGACCGCGAGAGCCACGAGCGCGAAGACAAGCGGGAGGCGCATCGGCAGAGGCGGACTATTTGGCGCGGAGCTGGTTTACCACGGGGTTGGCGTACATCATCAGCACCATGTGGCGCATGTAGGCGCGTTCTTCGGGCGTGATGTCCTCGGCTTCCACTTTGTCCAGCTGACGGTTGATGTAGTCGTTGAAGCTGTCGACGTCGGCAGCCGTGTACAGTGCGGCGAACTGCTTCGTGTCGTGGTACTCGTCGAAGGCTATGTAGTTGCAGGGGAAGAGCTTGTAGCCGCGGTGTATGGCGCGGTCTATCAGCTGGCACGTGTGGCGCACCACCGGGCCGCGTTCGTCGTCGGCGTATGCCGCGAGGTCGGCGTTGATGCACTTCCCGACCTGAAAGTGGACGCGTCCCTTGGGCTTAAGCAGGCCGGTCTCCATGCTGAGCAGGTCGTCGCGCTGGCTCTTGTGGAAGTGCGGGTCGCGTCGTTTCAGCAGAAATTCGCGTGCCTTGAGATAGTCGTTGGGGTCGTATTCGTAGCTTATGGATACGGGCAGAAGGTTCACTTCCATGAGCCGTTCCTTCGTCGTGCCCTCGCCGGCCAGGGCAAGCATTTTTATAAGGCTTTCCTGAGTCAGGTCGTTGCTGTCCTTGGCGCGGCCTTCGCGCTGGGCTATCCACACCGATTCGTTTTTGTCCGTAATGGTGTAATGGATGTAGGCCGACAGTTTGCGGGCTGCGGTGAGCGCCTCCGTGATTTTGCCGTCGCGCTTTACTATGAAACTGCGGTTCAGCTTCACGAGGTCTGTTATCCAGTCGTATATCAGCAGATTGTTGCCGATGGCAACCTGCGTCAGCGGCATATTGCGGCGGATGAAGCACAGGTTGAGGAACGAGGCGTCAAGCACTATGTCGCGGTGATTGGTTATGAAGGTGTAGCTGCGCGAGGGGTCGAGATTCTCAATTCCGTCGCAGCTTATTCCCGATGTGGTGCGTGCGGCGAGCATCTCCAGGAACGACCCCATGACCCCGTACTGGAAATCGGCCTGCGTGGGCACGGCAAGGAGCTCGCGACAGAATTCGTCGTAGTCGACATCAGGCATCACATAGCGTATGGCATGCTCGAATCCGGGCTCCTTTACAAGGCTTGCCATCCTTTCGCTGAACTGTGAGTCGTCGTAGGGGGCTATATCTTGAAATTCTTCCGGTATGGAAGATGAAGTATTTTTGCTAATCGTCGTCATGATTATGAGTCGATGTCTGTTTGAAACGCAAATTTACTTATTTTTTCCTCAATAGCGCTATCCTGTGAACAAATATTAACTTAATAGGGGGCTGTGCCGTCAGAAAGAGTAGCTGACGCCGAGGGAAGGCGACCAGGCGCGGATGTGGTAGCTCGCCTCGAAGGTGCCGACAGGCGGCAGACCGAGGGCCGGATTGGCGGCCGCCAGCAGATCGACGTACTGGCAGCGGCGGTTGTTGGCGTTGAGGCCGGCGACGTACATCAGCGCGAAGTCTACGCTCAGCCCCTTGACGGGACGGAACGAGAAGCCGGCAGAGGGATTGATTTTGGTGGTTCCCGGTGTCTCGGGATTGTAGTGGTCGTCGGGTACGGGCGTGGTGTCCACCATCAGTCCGGCGCGCAGGTCGAGGCGGCGTGTGGCGGCAAACTGTGCGCCCGCTTTGATTGTCCAGGAGTTGTGATAGTCTTTCTCGATGTGCTGGTCGTAGGGGCGGAGCCGTTCGTCAAGGAACTCCACGTCCAGCGACTTGTAGGCGTTCCATCCCGTCAGCTGTGCGTCGGCCGCGAAGGTCCAGCGGTCGTGCGGGCGGTAGGCAGCGCCGAAGCTCAGCACGTAAGGGCAGGGCATCTCGGCGTGGAAGTTGGCCTGGTTGATGATGCCGAGGTCTTTCTGCAGGATTGCCATTGCGAGCTCGTCGGCATAGCGCACGGCGGCGGTGCCGGCCTCTACCGTCATGTTCATCTTGCTGCGGAAGTTCACGCCGACGGTGATCTGTTTCGTGATGTCGTACATCGCGCCCACGTTGACGCCGAAGGCCGGCTTGGCCGAGCCGCGCAGGTTGACGGATGCCGGCGTCGTGGTGCCGAATCGGTAGCCGGCCGGTATGCCCATGGCGGCTCCCGTTCCTGCTGCTTCCAGGGCGCCGAGTAGCGCGTCCATTGACGAGGCCGTGACGAGACCCTTGTCAAGGTTGACGTTGCCCCAGGTCATCATCAGTCCCACGCCCACGCTCAGGCCCGGCAGGGGGCGCCATGCCACGGAGGGCTGCAGGGTGAAGGCGCGCAGCGTGCAGCGCTGGTTGAGCACGGCGCCGGGCCAGTTGTCAAGCCATTCTATGCCGCTGCCGTAGGGCGTGTAGAAGGCTACGCCGCCCTGCAGGCCGTCGAAGATGCGGAACGACGCAGATGCCATCAGCGGAGTGCTGACCGGCGCGTGTGTGCTCCAGCTGCTGCCGTCGGGCAGGTAGGCCGTCGACTTGGGTGCTACGCCCGACACTGACGCGCTGACGTCCAGCGTCTTGTCCGAGAACGCCATGCCGGCGGGATTGAAAAGCATGCTCTCCGAGCCGAGCTTCAGGGCCACACCCGTGTGGCCCATACCCATCTGCTTGGTGCTTAATGTATTTACCTGATAACCCTCCGCCTGCGATGCCAATGCGGCGCAACAGGCGATAACAAACGTGACAATCTTTTTCATACTTGAATTTTCGGCTATGCGTAGCCGTTATTTGGAAATCTTATATCGGTCGCCGGTCTCCTTGACGATAGAACGGAAATAGCGTTCATTGTATCCGCCGAATTCGGGCTGCACGGGCATGCCGGTGGCGGTGCGGGCGAAGTGGCCCGGCGAGGTCTCTTTCTTGATGTTGCCGTCGAGGAACTTGACGAACAGATAGTCGCCCAGGCGCTTGTAATCCTTTGTGACGGCGGCCGCGCTCATGTCGGTCAGGCGTCCGAGGCGCTCCTGAGCCTCGGCGTAGGGCATGCCCTTGAGCGTTGTGGCGGCCTCGGCCACGACGTCCTCCAGCGTCTTCTCGTAGCCCTGCTGCACGCGGCGTATGTCCGGAATCATCTGCGAATAGCGGTTGTAGGCCTGGTTGGCGACATAGTTGTTGACCCAGAACATCGCGTCCCACGACAGGTCCAGCAGGTCGCCGTTGCCGTGTGCGAGCTCGTAGGGCGGCTCCTGTGTGGAACTGAACACGGGTATGTAGACGCATGTGTTGGCATCGTCGACGCCGAACCACAGGATGCCGCGCATGGCCTCCGGGCGCCCGGCGTTCATCGACGCCACGAAGCTGAAGCCGGTCTGCTGCGTGGCGATGGCGCGCTCATGCGTGTACGTGGCCGAGTCCACCTTGAACTCCATGGGGCGCCAGCGGTACGGAACGTCGAAGGGGCCGGCGCCTATGTCGGTGGCCATGTCGAGGGGCGTTCCCTCGAAGTGGTCGCGCATCATCCACTTCAGGTCGTTGGCGCTCAGCGGCTTTTCCGGCTTTACCCAGAGGGGGAGCACTTCGCCCTCGCCTTCCATGACCCAGGGCAGATACCTGTCGAGGCTGTCGGCGGCCGGGGCGAAACGGCGGAAGTAGCTCCACACGCGTCCGTCGCAGCCGCGGGTGGCGCCGACGTCGGTGATGGCATATGCCCGGGAGAAGTCGAAGTCGGCATCCTTGCCCTTGTAGTAGCCCTGCTTGCGCGCGAAGTCTATCACGTCCGGCGAGTATATAGTCGTTTCAGGCTCGTTCTGCGGGAAGCGGTGTATGCGCGCGTGGTTTGCGTGGCCGCTGATGTGGCCGTCGGGCACGCGACGGGCCACCCACACGGCGCCCTTGTCGGCCTTTCCTTTGCCTATCATCTCCATGATCCACACTTCGTCCGGGTCGGCGATGCTGAACGATTCGCCCTCCGAGCCGTAGCCGTAGTCGCGCACGAGCCCCGTCATCACGTCGATGGCCTCGCGCGCCGTGCGTGCGCGCTGGAGCGTAATATATATGAGCGAGCCGTAGTCAATCAGTCCGCTGCCCTCCAGCTCGGGACGTCCGCCCCATGTGCTCTCGGCGATGGTGAGCCCGTGCTCGTTCATGTTGCCGATGGTGGCATAGGTATGAGGCACTTCGGGGATCTCGCCGCGGTGGCGGCCGCTGTCCCAGTCGGTCACGGCTCTCATGGTGCCTGCCGGATGGTCGGCGGCCGGCTGGTGGTACAGCTCGCCGTAGAGCGTATGGCTGTCGGCAGCGTAGGTAATCATGGTCGAGCCGTCATCGGTGGCGCCGGCTGCGGCAATCAGGCTCGTGCAGGCCTCCGCGTCGGGTACTGCGGCAATTGCGGCGGCAACGGCCGCATATTTCAACAGGGATATATTCATAGTTCTAAAAATTGTCACAAAGGTACGAAAAAGTGGTCTATTTTGCAAATCCGGATACGAAAACGCCTCATGGCGGCAAGACACCACCACCATCCGGCGTTCAGTAATCGCGGGCTATGATGTAGTCAAAAAGATTGCGCAGCGCGTCGTTGGTCTCGCCGGCCGGCAGGTAGTCGAGTATGTCGTGCGCGCGGTCGCGCAGTTCGGCCATACGCGCGAACGCGTAGTCTATGCCTCCGTTGCTCCGTGCAAAAGCCTGAAGGGCGTCGATGTCGCTGTCGCTCAGCGAATCGCGCGTCACCAGCTCGTGCATTTCTCGGCATTCAGGGCTATCCGTCGCAAGCAGCGCGTGAAGCAGCGGAAGCGTGATTTTTCCTTCGCGCAGGTCGTTGCCGGTAGGTTTGCCCACTTTATCGGACGGATAGTAGTCGAATATGTCGTCGCGTATCTGGAAACACAGTCCCAGGAGGCGTCCGAACTCCGCCAGACTGCGTGTGGCGTCTTCCGAGGCACCTGACGTATAGCATCCCATGCGTGCGCATGCCACAAACAGCGACGCCGTCTTTTTCTCTATGTTGGCGAAATAGGCATCCTCGCTCAGCGCGTGTGTGCGGGCCGTGTCGAGCTGCCCGAGTTCACCGAGGCTCAAAAGGCTACCGAGGTCGGATATGCAGCGGATCACGCGCATATCGCCTGTCTCGACGGCCTCACGCAGCGACGCGCTCGTGAAGAAATCTCCGACGAGTACGGCGATGTGGTTGTCCCATAGCGCGTTGACTGTAGGCATCCCCCTCCTGATCTTCGACTCGTCCACTACGTCGTCGTGAATCAGCGAAGCATTGTGCAGCAACTCCACGGCGGCTCCGGCGGCCAGAACCTTATCGGAAACGGTGCCGAACATCCGCGCGCACAGCACCACCACAAGAGGCCGGATCTGTTTACCATGCGTCCTCAGCTGGGCGCCGACAATACGCCCCATCAGGGCACTGTCAGAATCGAGGCGTTCCCGGATGCGTGCGTTAAGACGCCCGAGTTCGGGCGCCACCATCTGGCGGATTTCGTCGTAAATCGTCATCTTTTTGCGCAAAATGCGGTGCAAAATTACTAAATCTATCGGAGAAACCGAAACGATTGCATCGAAAAGTGCATGAGGCGGGAAAAAACAAAAAAAAATAATTTCATAAAATAGGGCTTACTTCAAAAAAAATATGTACCTTTGCATCGCAATTGCGGGAAACGGCTCCGGCTGCACCTCCCGACAGAATTGCTAAAGGTCCTATAGCTCAGTTGGTCAGAGCACCTGACTCATAATCAGGGAGTCCTTGGTTCAAGCCCAAGTGGGACCACGGTGTTGAATCTCCAAACGATTGTACGGCAATTGTCTGGAGATTTTTTTGCCGATGGAGCTGATACAAAAACAGCCGCATGCCGGTACCTGGGCATGCGGCTGTATGTGTTTTTGTGCGCTGGTGCGTGCTGGCCGAGCTTGGCTCGATGCGGGTCACAAGGCAACCCTGACGTCGGGGACTATCACCTAACACAACGGGTGTGCGCTACCAGTCGGAGAGATGCCGGCTTCTCTCCGTGTCCGTTGTGTTTTTTCGTTGATAGTTGATAGTTGATAGTGTATAGGTAAGAGGGGCGCTGCGAGCAAAGCACGCAGTTAGGAGTTGGTTACGCTTCGCGCAGTGAGGAGTGATGGCCGGCGCGGGCGGGGTGTGCGCGGCGCTTCGTGCAGTGAGGAGTGGGGAGGGTAAGTCTTATAAATTAATTCTTGGCGATGATGGAGGGGATGTCGGCGGGGGAGGGATTGTGGGCGAGGATGCGGCCGTCGGGATTGACGAGGAGGGTGCCGTACTGGCCGGGATGGAGGTTGTAGTCGCGCATGAGATGCTCTGTGGCTTTCTCGCTGAGGCGGAACTGGAGCGACTGGTTAAGGCCGTCGCGCTTCACGATCTCGCGGAATAGGGATTCCTCGCGGTCGGTGTTGAATGCTATCATGCCGACATTGCCGGCGCTTTGCGAGCGCAACCAGCTGCTGTAGTCGCCGACGGCCTGCCGCGAGGGGGCATTGGTGGCCGACCAGAAGCTTATGAGTACGTATTTGCCGCGCAATGCGCGGAGGGCATCGTTCGGGGCGCTTTCAAAAGTCAGCGCCGGAGCTATGTCGCCTATACGCGTCCGTTCGTGCCCCGAGTGATAGGCCACGGACACGATGAGCAGGCTAATGAACAGTGCCGCGAGCATCAGTGTGCGTGATGTCTGTTTCATGCCCGTATAACGCCCGTGAGGCCATGGTAGTTCAAAAAAACTGAACTCAGGACATAAAAAAAGAGATGTTTCACAACATCTCTTTCCAGACCTTTATCCTTAATCTAATACTATAAAAAACACACATGCAAAGGTAATATAATATTTTGAACTGACATAATTTTATCTCAATATTTTAATTTAAAATAGCGTGATTTTGGTAAAAAATATTTAAAATCGCATTCCGCGAGGGATATTGAGAGCTATAAACTATAAGAAAACGTGGCATTAAGGTTCCGAAAAGGCAATTGACGCGTGATTGACTTTTTTTGTAGGAAAAAGTATCAGTGGGCTAATACTATAAAAACCCTCCGGTAAATGCTTTGCGATGCCGTCGGGATGGTTTTCGTGCGTCAGTGCAGCTCGGTGCGGAGGTCGTAGCGGTTGCGCAGCTGCTCGAAAAGGGCGGGCATCATCTTGAGGACGGGGGTGTCGGCGCGCAGGGGATTGTAGCTCGCGGCGGCCTGCGCCTCGGTGATGGCGTCCGGCACGGGCAGGGGTGCCGGCTCGCGCAACTGAAGCCGCGGCAGGCCGAAGTGGGCGGTGACGGCGTCGAGGGCCATCTGTGAGGCGCGCCATTTGCCCTCGCGGGAGTAGCCTGCGATGTGGGGGGTGGCTACGGCGGCCCGGGCGAGCAGCGCGAGGGATATGTCCGGCTCGTTTTCCCAGCAGTCTATGACGGCGGCGCCGACAAGGCCGCCGTCGAGGGCTTTTACGAGTGCCGGAGTGTCCACCACCGGACCGCGGGCGGCGTTGATGATGACGGGGCGCCGGCGCAGGGATGCGAAGAAGGCCTCGTCGGCCATGTGAAAGGTGGCGTCAGGGCCGGAAAGGGTCAGAGGTGTGTGGAAAGTGATGGCGTCGGCCTCGCGGGCTATCTCGGCGAGTGTGTGCCATCCGGAACCTCCCTCGGCGCGCTGCCGCGGCGGGTCGCAGCGCAGCACGCGCATGCCCAGTGAGCGCGCCCAGCGCTCCACTATGACGCCTACGTGGCCCACACCCACGATGCCGAGGGTGAGGTCGCGCAGCGGGCGCGAGGAAACGGCGGCGAGGCTGCCGAAGACGTACTGTCCGACGGCCGGCGCGTTGCAGCCCGGCGCGTTGGCTACCTCGATGCCGCGGGAGGCACACCATGGCAGGTCGATATGGTCGGTGCCGATGGTGGCGGTGGCTACCATGGTGCAGCGGGACGCGCCGAGGAGGGCCTCGTCCGCGCGCGTGCGCGTACGTATGATAATGGCGTCGACATCGCGCACCGCCTGGGGGGTGATGTCGGCCGGGGCGGCGTAGACGACGCTGCCACAGGTTTCGAGCATGCCGCGTACGAACGGAACATTGCTCTCTACAAGAAATTTCAGGCCAGAATGTTGCATACGGAGAGAATCATGTAGGCGCAGAGCAGCGCGAGGATGCCTATCCACGAGCGCTCCGTGCGGTGGATGATGAAGAACTGCGCGCCCTGGAGGGCGGCAAGCATGTTGAGCAGGGGGACGTAGGAGGCGACGTTGTTGTAGTCCACGGCCATGGCTATGGCCGTGACAATGCCGGTGAGGACTATCGTGCCGTTGTAGCTGCGCGACCGGGCATTGTAGGCGATGGTGCGGAACAGGTCGAACACGACGGCGGCGGCCAGAACGCCTACCGTGAGCAGCAGGGTGGCGGCGAGCAGGGCGCCGTCGGTGAAGCTGAACACCGAGAGCAGGCGTGACAGATGCGGCACGTGAAGCATGGCCGGGCTGATGATGCCGAGGCCGAAAAGGAGCCACCAGGGCGTCAGCAGTCCCAGGGCGACGGCCACGAGCGTGCGGCCCGACATGATGCGCATCTGCCAGCAGCACACGAGCATGACGGGGATGTAGACGGCGAAGGAATACTGCGTGGACATGCCGGCCGACAGAATGAAGAAAGCGAGGAACACGCGTTGCGTGCGCCAGGGGTTGCCGTAGCAGCTGAACAGCAGGGCGAAGCAAGCGGCCACGGCAAGAGCCAGGAGCTGGCCGGTGTAGAGCTGCGCCGTGAGCATGGGTGTGGCGGCCTGCATGGCCGCGAATATGGTGCAGCCTATGACGGAGAGGTCGCGCAGCAGGTTGAAGCGGCGGTTGAGAAAGAGCATCATGCCCATGATGAGCAGCGTGGAGCCGATGCCGGCCAGCGCCGACACCAGCGGCGTACGGGGCCAGAGGTTGGCCGATGGCAGGGCAATGCCGCGGTCGCCGGCTATTACGGTGCCCTCGCCGGAGGCGAAGACCTGCCACGCGGCGAGTATCATAAGCAGCGTCGCCAGAATCATGGCGGCGCGCGAGTGCATGAATTTGTTGGGATTCACGGGATTATTTCTTCTTCCAGCCGCGTGAGCGCATGGTGGGGCCCTCGGCGGGCGGGAGCGAGGGCTTGCGTCCTACGAGGCTCTTGAGGGCGCCGGGATTGCGGCGCACGGCCAGCGGGTTGTCGCTGGGCTTCTCCGGCTCGGCCTCGGGTGCCGCCGCCGTGCCGAAGGGCTTGCGGCGGGGATTGTCGTCGCGTTCGAAGCGTCGGCGCGGGCCGGAAGCGCTGTCGCGCTCGAAGCGTCGGCGGGGCGCGTCGGCCTCACGTGCGGGCTTGTTCTTCAGCTTGCCGCCTGCGGCGAGGAAGCTTTTCTTGTCGCCTTCGAAGATGACGTACTCGCGCAGCTCGCACTCCAGGGAGCCGTTGAGCAGGGCTATCTTCTCGCTGGCGGCGAGGCCGATATTGCGGAAATACTCGTCGCGGTAGCCTATGATCCATGCCTCCCAGCCGCGGAACGCGTGCTTCAGCACCGAGCCGATGCTCGTGTAAAGGCCCTCCATGTCCGGGGCGGAGATGCGCTCGCCGTAAGGGGGATTGGTGACGAGTACGCCCGGGGTGGCGGGTACATCCTCGGCAGTCCATCTGGCAATGGGGCGCACGTGCAGCTGCACGTACTTAGCCACGCCGGCACCCTTGAGGTTGGCCTCGGCTATGCTGACGGCCTTGGGGGAGATGTCTGCGCCGATGATGGGTACGGCCACGGCACGCTCGGCGCTGTCGTCGTTGTAAATCCTGTCGAAAAGCTCGGCGTCGAAGTCGGGCCACGCCTCGAAGGCGAAGTGCTTGCGGAAGATGCCGGGAGCGATGCCGGCGGCAATCAGGGCTGCCTCGCAGAGGAAGGTGCCGCTGCCGCACATGGGGTCGACGAAGGGCTTCTCGCCGTGCCATCCGCTGAGGAGGATGATGCCTGCGGCGAGCACCTCGTTGATGGGCGCCTCGGTCTGCGCCTCGCGGTAGCCGCGCTTGTGGAGCGACTCGCCGCTGCTGTCGAGGCTGAGGGTGACGTCGGTGCCGGAGATGTGGACGTTGATCATGACGTCGGCGTCCTGGAGGCGTACCTTGGGGCGCTTGTCCTCGCCGTAGCGGTCCTTGAACCAGTCGACGATGGCGTCCTTGATGCGGTATGTGACGAAGCGTGAGTGTGAGAATTCGTCGCTATATGCTACGGTGTCGATGCTGAAAGTCTTGCTGAGGGAGAGGAGACGGTTCCAGTCGAAGGCCTTGGCCTTGTCGTAGAGCTCGTCGGCGTCGTGTGCGCTGAAGCTGTAGAACGGTTTGAGAATGCGCAGGGCCGTGCGGCAGCAGAAGTTGGCCCGATAGAGCAGTTCGAGGTCGCCGCGGAAAGCCACCATGCGTCGTCCGGGACGCACATCCCGGGCTCCGAGTGAGCGGAGCTCGTCGGCCAGCACTCCTTCCAGTCCCTGAAAGGTCTTGGCCACCATTTCAAAAGTGTCGTTCATAAAACAAGAATTTCAACGAAGATATCGAGGCGCCGTGCCATCGTCGGTGCAAAATTACGGAAAAAAACCGACAAGAGGGAGAGTTGGATTGAAAAAGTTAGGAGTGAGTCGCGCTTCGCGCAGTTAGGAGCGAGTCGCGCTTCGCGCAGTGAGGAGTGGGTTGCGCTTTGCGCAGTGAGGAGTGAGTTGCGCTTCGCGCAGTGAGGAGTGGGGAGTGAGGAGTGAGGAGTGAGGAGTCTCTCTTACCTATTCCCCCATCAACTATCAACTCTTTCGGGCGGAGTCGAGGGCCTGCCAGAGGGGGTCGGCGGGGACGGGGGCCTCGACGTGGACGTGCTTGCCGCTGACGGGGTGGATGAAGTCGATGCTGCGTGCGAGCAGGGAGATGCTGCCGTCGGGGTTGCTGCGCTTGTCGCCGTACTTGAGGTCGCCGCGGATGGGGCAGCCTATGGCGGCGAGCTGGACGCGTATCTGGTGCTTGCGGCCGGTGAGTAGCTCCACCTCAAGGAGGCGGTAGCGGTCGCCCCGGGCTATGAGTGTGTAGCGCAGGCGGGCCTCCTTGGCGCCTGGGCGCGGCGTGGCGGAGGCGTAGCTCTTGTTGTTGCGCTCCGTGGTGGTGATGTAGTGGGTGAGCTCGGCCTGCGGCTCGGGCGGCACTCCGCGGGTGATGGCCCAATAGCGCTTGTGGACGGCGCCGGTGCGGAACATCTCGTTGAGGCGCGCCAGGGCCTTGGATGTCTTGGCGAAAACCACAATGCCGCCGACGGGGCGGTCGAGGCGATGGCACACGCCGACGAAGACGTTGCCGGGCTTGGCGTATTTCTCCTTGAGCCAGGCTGCAACGGTCTCGCTGAGGGGCGTGTCGCCGGTCTTGTCGCCCTGCACTATCTCGCCGGGAGCCTTGTTGACGATGATGATGTGGTTGTCTTCGTAGAGTACTTCCATAGTCTTATTTTTAACCCCAAAGTTACGTATTTTTCAAAAAAATATCGTTAATTTTGCTCAATTAACAAACAGAACGGAACATGCTGTACTCGATGACAGGCTTCGGCAAAGCAGCCGCCGAAGCCGATGGTGCAAAGGTAACATTTGAAATAAAGACACTTAACAGCAAGCAGCTGGATCTGGTGACGCGTCTGCCGCAGGCATTCAGAAACCTGGAGAGCGACGTGCGCGAGATTATCGCCGGCACGCTGGAACGGGGCAAGGTGGAGGTGACGGCCACGGTGGAGCACACCGGGGCGGCCGCCGGGGCGCCCGTGGAGGTGGATGTGGCCGTAATGGCGGCCTACAAGCGGCAGCTCGAGGCCGCGGCCGAGGAATTAGGCATCCCGCAGCCCGACAACTGGCTGAACCTGCTGATGCGCCTGCCCGAGGTGTGCCGCAGCGTAGCGCCTGCCGAGAGCAGCGAGGCCGAGGTCTCGCTGATGCGCAAGGCGCTCGCGGCCGCCGCCGAGGCCTGCATGGCCCACCGCCGCGCCGAGGGCGAACGCCTGGAAGCATTTTTCGACGCGCGCATCAGTGCGATAGCCGGTCTGCTGGCCCGCGTGGACGAGTATGAAACGGCACGCGTGGCCCATATCCGCGGGCGCATAGAGGAGGGCCTGGCGAAAATCGCCGGCGTTGAATACGACCGCGGACGCCTGGAGCAGGAGATGATTTTCTACATAGAAAAGCTCGACGTGAACGAGGAGAAGCAGCGCCTGGGGCAGCATCTGCGCTATTTCCGCGAGACGATGGCGGCTCCCGGCGTGTCGCACGGCAAGAAGCTCGGCTTCATCGCGCAGGAGATGGGCCGCGAAATCAACACCCTCGGCTCCAAGAGCAACCAGGCCGACATGCAGCGCCTGGTGGTGGAGATGAAAGATATACTGGAACAGATAAAGGAACAGGTCCTTAATGTGTTGTAATCCATGGAAAAGCAAGGCAAGATAATCGTGCTGTCGGCGCCCTCGGGGTGCGGCAAGAGCACCATCATTCACAAACTGCTGGAAGGCGACTGCGCGTTGCCGCTGGAATTCTCCGTGTCGGCCACCAACCGTGCGCCGCGCACGGGCGAGACCGACGGAGTGAGCTACCACTTCATGAGCACCGAGGATTTCCGCGACGCCGTGGCCGCCGGCCGCTTCATCGAATGGGAGGAAGTGTACCCGGGTCGCTACTACGGCACGCTGCGCAGCGAGATAGACAACAAGATAGCCGCCGGGCGCGACGTGGTTCTTGATATAGACGTCAAGGGCGCGCTGAACGTCAAGCGCATCTACGGCGACAAGGCGGTGACTATCTTCATACTGCCGCCCGACGTGGAGGAGCTGCGCCGGCGCCTCGTGGGCCGCGCCACCGACTCGCCCGAGGTGATAGAGCAGCGTGTGGCGAAGGCCGACTATGAGCTGGGTTTCGCGCCGCAGTTCGACTTCCGCGTCGTCAACGACGACCTGGATGAGGCCGTGGACGAGGCACGCCGCATCATCACGCAACACATCGCTTCCGCAGAATAATGGCCGCCACAGAGACGATAGGCCTGCTGGGAGGCAGCTTCAACCCCGTGCACTGCGGCCACATGATGCTGGCGGCATACCTGACGCAGTGGGACATCGTGGACAGGGTGTGGCTTATGCTCTCGCCGCGCAATCCGCTGAAGAATCCGCTGGGGCTGATACCCGACACGCGGCGCCTGGCAATGCTGTCGATAGCCACCCGCGGGGTGGAGCGCGTGGACACCTGCGACATTGAGCTGTCGATGCCCCTGCCGAGCTACACCATCAACACGCTGGACCTGCTGGCGTCGCGCTATCCGGGGCGCCGCTTCAAGCTCGTCATAGGGAGCGACAACTGGCAGGTGTTCGACCAGTGGCGCGACTGGCAGCGCATCCTGAACGAGTACGGCGTGATAGTGTATCCGCGTCCGGGCTACCCCGTGGAGAACCATGTGGACGGCATGGAGACGATAGCGCCCATCACCGTGAACCTGAGCAGCACGCAGGTGCGCGACGCGATAGCCCGCGGCCGCGACATGAGCTGTTTTCTGCCGCCGGGCGTTTATAAATATATTGTCGACAACAAACTTTACACCAAATGAACACCACACTTCAGCCCAACGAGCTCGCTTTTCTGGCCCTCGCCAATGAATACTGCTCGGCCATGGAGAGCGCGCGGGAGACCGAGCGCGCCGACTTCCTGGCCGCCATGCTGCGTCTGCTGCCACGGCTGTACATCGCCGCGTCCGACCTGCGCCGCGACGACACGGAGGCCATGGCGGATGCTTACGTGAACAGCGCCCTTGAGGAGGACTATTACGAGGCCGTGCGCCGGCGCGTGGCCGCGCTGCTGGGCGAGGATGACGCGTATCTGGAGGTGTTCGAGGAGGACATGAAGTACAGCGACACGCCGATAGGCGCAAGCATATCGGAGGGACTGGCCGACCTCTTTCAGGTGTTCTACAACATAGTGCAGACAGCGCGCGACGCCACTCCGGAATTCATATCGGAAATGATACCGGGCCTGCGCGAAGACTTCGCGGGCTACTGGAGCCAGACGCTGTGCAATGTGCTGCGCGCCATTAATAAAATCTACTACAATGATTGACGACCTTCTTCACTTCCTGAACGCCTCGCCGGTGAATTTCCTGGCTGTGGCCGAACTGCGGCGCCGCCTGGAGGCTGCCGGATTCACAGAGCTGCGCGCCGCCGACCCATGGACCGTCAGCGCGGGCGACAAGCGCTATGTGTGCGCGAACTCGTCGGCCATCTTCGCGTTCGTGGCAGGCACGGGAGCGCCGAGCGAGGGCGTGCGCATCATCTGCGCGCACAGCGACTCGCCGTGCTTCCGCGTGAAGCCGCACTGCGAGATGCTCTGCGAGGGCAACATCGTAAAGCTCAACACCGAAGTGTACGGAGGTCCGATACTCTACACGTGGTTCGACCGCCCGCTTGGACTGGCGGGACGCGCCATACTGCGCGGCGACGACCCGCTGCATCCGCGGCAGGTGGCCGTGCGCCTGGAGGGTGCGCGGCTGGTGATTCCGCACCTTGCCATCCACTTCAACCGCGGGGTAAACGACGGCAATCCGCTGAGCCGGCAGAAGGACATGCTGCCGGTGCTGGGACGGGTGGACGACCCGGCCGCGGCCACGGACCTGGTGGGCCGCATGCTTGCGCGCCAGCTTGGTGTGCCGCGCGAGGAGCTGCTGGACTATGACCTGTCGCTGTACACGCTGGAACATGCCGAGCGAATAGGGCTGAACGGCGAGTTCATAAGCTCGGGACGCATCGACGACCTGAGCATGGTGCATGCGGCGCTCTCGGCGCTGCTTGCGACGGCGGACGAGCCTTCGCGTCATACGCGCGTGATGGCTATCTTCGACAATGAGGAGACGGGCTCGGGGACGAAGCAGGGCGCGGCGTCGCCGGTGCTGAAGCAGACGCTACAGCGTGTCTGCGCGGCTCTGGGCGGCTCGGAGGAGGATTATTTCCGCAGCATGGCGCAGTCGTTCATGATCTCGGCTGACAACGGCCACGGTGTGCATCCCAACTACGTGGAGAAGCAGGACCCGACGAACCATCCGGTGCTGGGCGGCGGTCCGGTCATCAAGATCAACGCCAACTGCAAGTATATGACGGACGCCGACTCGGCGGCTGTGTTCGCCACGTTGTGCGAGCGCGCCGGTGTGCCGGTGCAGCGCTTTGTGAATCACAGCGATGTGGCGGGCGGCTCGACGCTGGGCAATATCCTGACGTCGCAGATAGCGCTGCGGGGCGTGGATATGGGTGCGCCGGTGTGGGCTATGCATTCGGCCCGGGAGACGGCGGCCGCGGCCGACCATGTGGCAACGATAGGCGCCTTCACGGAGTTCTTCCGGGTTTAGTTTATAGTTGATAGGGGATAGGTAAGAGGGGCGGACGCGGGGCGCCGTGCGCATTACCAGAGGTTGAAGCGGTAGCCGAAGCAGGCGTTGAAGCTGAGGTCGCTGTTGATGAACGCCTGCTTTTTGTTGTAGATGAGGCCCTGGTCGGCGCGTCCTATCACGCCGGCAAACCAGTGCTTGTTGTTCCACACGAAGCTGATGCGCAGGCGGTTGGAAAGCGACATGGATGTCGGTTTTGCGTTGCCTGTGATTCGCCCCTGCTGGAGGCCTAAGACTGGCGACTCGGATATGCCTATGAGCCAGTGTTTTCCAAGTACCCAATTGTAGCCGTAGCCGAGTTTGAGGCAGTAGTTGTTGGTGTTTACGTTGTAGCTGTAGTCTTCCCAGGATGTGGGCAGTTCGTCGCGCATTGGCTCAGGCAGTTCGCTGAAATCGAAGTGGTAGGCGTTGTGGAAGTAGGAGAATCCGGCGAAGAATGATCCTGCGCTGCGCAACTGGTAGCGTCCGTAGTTGAAGGCTGCGGCCATGGAGTATCGCTTCTGATTGAAAAAGAGGTAGATGTCGGCTCCGCGGGTGTGTGTGTCAATGCCCTTGAACGGTAAATGCAGGTTAGCGGCCTCGCCTCCGCTGCCGAAGCGTGTGATGTGTACGTCGCCGTCGTTGTGGATGTCGTAGTACTCGAATGATAGCAGGCTGCACGTGAACCCGAAGTTGAAGCGCTTGCGTGTGCGGTTGGGTCCGCCGAAGTAGCGCGAGACGTTCATGTCGTAGCCAATGGACACGGCGAGGTAGCCGAGGCTGAAGCCCATGGAGGTGGCGGGGTCGGTGCGCATGCGTATCTGCTTGTCTTCGGGCAGGTCGAAGTTGTAGAGGTCGGCCCAGCTGTCGGCGTTGACACGGACGTTGAAATTGGTGTGTGTGCGGGAGACGTACAGAGAGTCGTAGCCGTTGAAGAATTCATCGCCCCAGTCGTAAATCTTCATGCAGAAGCGTGGGAACTTGCCCCATGTGGCGATGGAGTCGGAGCTTAGTTTCTGAAAAATACCTGCCGATGCGCGTCCGGGAGTGGCGAGAGCCACACCCAGGAGCACCGGCAGGAAGAGTATTTTCAGTATGTGCTTCAAGTTCAGGCTTTAAGCAGCTCCATCATCTTGTCCATGGCAGCGGAAAGGCCTTCGCGGTCCTTGCCTCCGGCCTGAGCGAAACCGGGCTGTCCACCGCCGCCGCCCTTGATGGCCTTGGCGGCCTCGCGGATTATCTGCGAGGCGTTTTTGCCGGTGGCGGCAATTGCTGCGTCGTTGAGCATGAGGGTGAGCAGCGGTTTGCCTGCGGCGTCGAAAGTGGCGGCGGCAAAGGCAACGGGCTCTGTGCCGGCGAGGGCACGGACGCTGAAGGCAACGTTCTTTACGACGTCGGGAATGCCGGGACCGGAGAGCGACGCAATGCGCAGCGAACCCTCTACCTTGGCTTTGTCGAGTGCGTTTTTAGCCATGGACTCGGCGCGCTCCTTGAGGCTTGCCTCTACCTGGCGGCGGAGGTCGGCGTTCTCCTCGATGCTGCGGCGGAGGGCTGCGACGACGTCGGGGACGTTGTTGAAGAGGGCGGAGATGTCGCGCATGGTGTCGCTGAACTTGTCGATGGCGTCCTCGACGGCTGTGCCGGTGATGGCCTCGATGCGGCGTATGCCGGCGGCGATGCTGCTCTCGCTGACGATGCGCACCATGCCGATGTTGCCGGTGTTGGCGACGTGGGTGCCGCCGCAGAGTTCTATGGAGTCGCCGTAGCGCACCACGCGTACGTCTTCGCCGTATTTCTCGCCAAAGAGGGCCATTGCGCCGAGCTCGCGGGCGTCGGCGATGGGCATGTGGCGGTGCTCCTCCAGAGGGAGTGCCTCGCGGATGCGGCGGTTGGCAAGGCGCTCGACGCGGCGTATCTCCTCGGGTGTGAGTTTCTGGAAGTGGCTGAAGTCGAAGCGCAGTGAGTCGGGGCTGACGTAGCTGCCGCGCTGCTCCACGTGTGTGCCGAGCACTTCGCGCAGGGCCTGGTGCAGCAGGTGGGTTGCCGTGTGGTTGCGCTCGGTGGCGGCGCGCGCCTCGCGGTCGATGGCGGCGGTGAATTCGGCGGCGGGGTCGGCGGGGAGCTTCTTGGTGAGGTGTACGCCGACGCCGTTCTCGCGCTTGGTGTCGTATATCTCTATGGTTTCGCCGGTGGCATTGTCGGTGAGGGTGCCGCGGTCGCCAACCTGGCCGCCCATCTCGGCATAGAAGGGCGTGCGGTCGAGGATTATCTGATAGTATTCGCGTCCTTTCTGGCGCACGTGGCGGTAGCGCAGGATGTGGCAGCCGTTCTCGCTTTCGTCGTAGCCGGTGAATTCCTGCTCGCCGGGACGGAGCTCGACCCAGTCGGTGGTCTCGACGGCTGCGGCGTTGCGCGCACGCTGCTTCTGCGCCTCCATCTCGGCGTCAAATCCGGCCTGGTCGAGGGCCATGCCCTGTTCCTTGAGGATGAGCAGGGTGAGGTCGAGGGGGAAGCCGTAGGTGTCGTAGAGGACGAATGCCTGCTTGCCGGAGATTTCGTCGCGTCCTTCCTTGCGGGCGGCGGCGATGGCCTCGTCGAGCATGTGGATGCCGTTGGCGAGGGTGCGGAGGAAGGCGTCCTCCTCTTCCTTGATGACCTTCATTATGAGGTCGCGCTGTGTGGCTATCTCGGGGTATGCCTCGCCCATGCTGTCGATGAGCGTGTCGACGAGGCGGTACATGAACGCCTGCTTCTGTTCCAGGAACGTATAGGCGTAGCGTACGGCCCGGCGCAGGATGCGGCGGATTACGTAGCCTGCCTTGGCGTTGCCCGGGAGCTGCGAGTCGGCTATGGAGAAGGCGATGGTGCGGACGTGGTCGGCGATGACGCGCATGGCTACGTCCACCTTGTGGTCCTCGCCGTATTTCTTGCCGGAGAGTTGCGAAATTTTGTCGATGAGGGGTGTGAAGACGTCGGTGTCGTAGTTGGACTGCTTGCCCTGGAGCGCCATGCAGAGGCGCTCGAAGCCCATACCGGTGTCGATGACCTTGGCGGGCAGCGGCTCGAGGGAGCCGTCGGCCTTGCGGTTGAACTGCATGAACACGAGGTTCCAGATCTCGATGACGAGGGGATTGTCCTTGTTGACGAGTTCGGCTCCGGGCACCTTGGCGCGCTCGTCGTCGGGGCGGAGGTCGATGTGAATCTCCGAGCAGGGGCCGCAGGGGCCGGTGTCGCCCATCTCCCAGAAATTGTCGTGTTTGTTGCCGTTGATGATATGGTCGGCGGGCAGATGTTTCAGCCAGAAGCCGGCAGCCTCGTCGTCGCGTGTGAGGCCCTCGTCGGGCGCGCCCTCGAAGACGGTGGCGTAGAGGCGCGCGGGGTCGAGATGGAGCACGTCCACGAGGTACTCCCAGGCCCAGTCGATGGCCTCGTGCTTGAAGTAGTCGCCGAAGCTCCAGTTGCCCAGCATCTCGAACATGGTGTGGTGGTAAGTGTCCATGCCCACTTCCTCGAGGTCGTTGTGCTTGCCGCTGACGCGCAGGCACTTCTGCGAGTCGGCCACGCGACGGTATTTCGGCGCGACAGCTCCGAGGATAATGTCCTTGAACTGGTTCATGCCTGCGTTGGTGAACATGAGCGTGGGGTCATCCTTGATTACCATCGGCGCTGAGGGCACGATGTGGTGGCCTTTGCTGCGAAAAAACTCCTTGTAGGATTCGCGTATCTCTTTGGCGGTAAGCATTTTGTGCAACTTGTATATAATAATGTGCTTATGTTTTTTCTATTTCGGTCTGCAAAATTACAGCATATTTCGTACTTTTGCAAGTGAAAACCAAGTCAAGTTCCACGCAGTGAGTCAAAAAGTATACTACAGAATCAATCCTGTGACGGGCCGCTACGAGCGTGTCTACCCGTCGGCGCGTCAGCGGCTTATGGCGTCGCTGCGTCAGGTGGGACTGGGCTTCGGACTGGCTGTGGCGGTGTTCACGGTGCTGTATGCTGCGGTGGACTTTCCGAAAGAACGCATGCTGCGCAGCGATAACGAGAGGCTGAAGCTGAGCGTGGGGCTGCTGGACCGGCGCGCCGACGAGGCGATAGCCGTGATTTCTGACATAGCCGCGCGCGACGATAACTTCTACCGCGTGGTGATGCAGGCCGAGCCGCTGGGTGCCGCGCGTCGCAACGCCGGCCTGGAGCGCAGACGCAACTACGAGCGCGCCGACTCGCTGGCCGACCCGGAGCTGGTGGGCGAGCTTTCCGGAAAGCTTGACTTGCTGGAGCAGATGGTGGCGACGCAGTCGCGCTCGTTCGACTATCTGCGGGAGCAGGCGTCGTCGCTGAAAGAGCGCAGCAGCCACATTCCGGCGATACAGCCCGTGAGCGAGAAGAATCTGCGGGCCATGGCGTCGGGCTACGGCTACAGGCGCGACCCTATATACGGCACCGCCAAATTCCACGAGGGCATGGATTTCTCGGCGCCCATAGGTACGCCGGTCTATGCGACGGGCGACGGAAAGGTGGTGGCTGCCGACTGGAACAGCGGCTACGGCAAGATGATAGAGATAGACCACGGCTACCGCTACCGTACGCGTTACGCCCACCTAAGTGATATGCTGGTGCGTCCCGGGCAGACTGTGCGGCGCGGCGACCTGATAGGGCGTGTGGGCAATACGGGCAAGAGTACGGGTCCGCATCTGCACTATGAGGTGCGTCTGGACGGCGAACCGCAGAATCCGGTGCATTACTATTATTATGACCTGACGCCGCAGGAGTATGAGGAGATGATACGCCAGGCGGAGAATGCCGGGCATGTGATGGATTAGTGTATAGTTTATAGTGTATAGGTAAGAGGGGGTGCGGGCTTCGCCCGCGGTTTTGGGTCTTAGGTTTAAGGTTTAGGGTTTAGGGTGCGCGCGTTGCGCGCAGTTAGGTTGTTATTCCTTTTTCTGTCGGTCGGCGAGGGCGTCGCGCAGTTCCACAAGGGTGGAACGGATGGCGCGCAGGCGCTCGACGGCCTCGAAGCGGCGGCTCACGCCGCTGCGGTTGCGGGCCAGCTCGGCGCGGGCGGCGTCGAGCTTGAGGCCGCGCTCCTTCAGCAGATATTGCAGCATGCGTATGCCCTCGATGTCGCGCGGGGTGTAGAAGCGTGTGCGGCCGGCGTTGCGGCGCGGCTTGACTACGTCGGGGAACTCGCTTTCCCAGAAGCGGAGCGTGCTGTGCGGCAGACCGGTCAGATCCGACACTTCCGCTATGCTGTAGTATTTTTTGTCAAGGCTGTCCATCAGAGGCTGTTTAAAAACAGATGTTAACACAGGGGCGGTCAATCTCAGAGCGATTTTTGTCGTCTGATGAGGGAGTGTGGCCGTAGCCACTCGACCGAAGAAGACGGCGGAAAGCGCCGGAGAG